>ERZ773359.457-NODE-457-length-58553-cov-12.156980_pt1 | contig 58553 bp, 61 predicted proteins | sample MGYA00374955_ERZ773359 | MGnify/ENA primary metagenome ERZ773359 (study PRJEB29098, sample SAMN04486028) | biogas fermenter metagenome | study: EMG produced TPA metagenomics assembly of the Biogas fermentation microbial communities from Germany - Plant 4 DNA1... | reverse complement strand
AATACTTATATACCAGAACCCTCAAAGACATTTTTGCGGCCTACAACGGCAATGCTCTTACGGTATGGATCCAGTATATCGTTTGCTATTCTTATAACATCATCAATGGTTGTTTTATCAATTTTCTCCAGTATTTCATCCGGTGTTTTTATAGTTCCCTGCAGGAGTTCAGAGCGGCCTATGGCATTCATTCTGTTGCTGCTGCTTTCCAATCCCAGTATATAATTACCCTTTAATTGATTCCTGGCTGTTTCAAATTCATCCCGGGTAATACCCTGAATTCTTATTTTTTTTATTTCTTCAATGATCAAATCCGCTACATTCCTTGCCTGATCGGGTTTCATACAAGCATATATAGTAAACTTCCCGCCGCATGTATATAAAGAAGGATATGAAAAAATGGAATAAACCAGGCCACGCTCTTCTCTGATATTTTGAAACAGACGTGAGCTCATTCCGCCTCCAAAAATATTATTTAATATCATAAGAGGATATATGTCGTTGTTTCCAAGTGTTATACCGGGGTACCCAAAACAAAGATGAATCTGTTCAATATCCTTCCATTTAAAAAGATATTGATGTTGGTAGGCCGGTAATTGAATATCAATACTCTTCCTGTTATTCTTCCAACTGTCAAAGTACCTGTGTGTCAATTCCATTACCTGATCTTCATTAAAATTGCCTGCGATGGATATTACGGTATTATGTGGTGAATACATTTCATTTAAAAAGGATAGCAGTTTATCCCGGGCTATGTTCTGTATAAACTGTTGATTCCCTAATATTGGATTTGCCAGAGGGTGGTTGCCTAATAAAGCCCTGTCCAACAATTCGGCTACAAGATCTTCCGGAGAATCCTCGTACATAAGGATTTCCTCCAGGATTACACCTTTCTCCTTTTCAATTTCAACAGGATCCATGATTGAATTCATAACCATATCCGATAAAATATCCAGGGCCAGCGGCAAATGCTCGTCCATCACATTGCTGTAATAGCAGGTGCACTCCTTTGCGGTAAATGCGTTTAACTGGCCACCTACCGAATCCATAGCCTGAGCGATTTCTTTTGCAGTACGTGTTTTTGTCCCCTTAAACAGGATATGCTCCAAAAAGTGTGACATGCCGTTATCTTCTTCATTTTCATGCACTGAACCTACAGAAAACCATAATCCCACCGATACCGAGCGAAAATGGGGAATTTTCTCTGTTACAATCCTTACTCCATTATCCAATTGCCATTTGTTCTGCATCGTTTCACCTTTCTTCATGTATTTATTATTTATGTGATATGTTTCACTTTTAATCAGTTGCATTATCATTATTTGATATCAGGTCCGATATACGGCCAATTTCCAACCCTTTTTGCCGGAGGTTTTCAATAATGATGGGCAAAGCCTTGATTGTGTCCTCCGTTGGATGCATTAAAATAAAAGCTCCTTTATGCGGATTTTTCATAACTCTTTTTACAATGTTTTCGACCCCATCCCGCCTCCAGTCAATTGTATCAATACTCCACATAATAGTTTTATATCCCAGCGAATTTGCTGCCCGGAGTGTGGTATTGTTGAAATCACCGTAAGGCGGGGCAAACAAACGGGTTTTTATACCGCTAATCTCTTCAATAGTCCTTTCAGTCATGATGATTTCCTGACAGTTTTCTTCAAAGCTTAGCTTGCTGTGATATTTATGATGATAACCATGATTACCAATTTCATGCCCTTCATGTACCATACGTTTTAACAGCTCCGGATTGTCTTTCGCCCATTCTCCCCCTATAAAAAAAGTAATACGGATGTTGTTTTCTTTTAATAAATCCAGCATATCCGGTATATATTCCGTTCCCCAGACAACATTGCATTCAAATGCAACCAGGGGATGGGTTTCAGGACCCTTGTATATCGGACTTAAAGCTGAAAAACTTAATACACTCCGGGTTTCATCCCATCCCAATGACGCAACGATGGCTATTAGCATCATTATAGCAAAACATAAAACAATATGTTTTTTTCTTAATACAATAATCATTGATATCCTTCCACCTTTTACATTATTTCTATTTAAATAATTATTCCAACGGTGGAAGGATATGTGTAAAAATAAAACATAAACTTTGAAAGTTTATGTTTTATTCCTGTTATTTTTCACAGGATTGAAAGTGGATTTTCGTTGACGATAGTTTTCCCTGGTTCCGCTTCCCTTTTTAGACGTTGCTGGTGGTGGTAATGTATCTTTTCTTGACAGATTGATGCGTCCATGTTCGTCAATATCCGTTACTTTTACAGTTATTTCATCTCCTATCTGGACCACATCCTCAACCTTGTTTACTCTTTCATGGGCCAGCTTTGATATGTGAACCAACCCTTCCTTACCAGGGAAAATCTCTACGAATGCCCCAAAATTAGCTGTTCTGACAACTTTGCCAGTGTATATCTCGCCTGCTTCGACTTCCTTGGTAATGTTTTCAATTATGTTCAATGCCTTATTTGCATCATCGATGTTTGGAGAATATACATATACACGGCCGTCATCCTGTATATCGATCTTAACTCCCGTTTCGTCAATTATCCGGTTTATAGTCTTACCTCCGGGGCCTATGACATCTCTGATTTTATCCGGATCAATAGTAGTTGTAACAATTTTGGGAGCGTATGTTGAAAGTTCTTTTCTTGGTTCGGGTATAACTTCCAGCATTTTCTTCAGGATAAACAGCCTGCCTTCCAATGCCTGAGCCAAAGCCATCTCGAGTATATTCCGGTCAATTCCCTTTATCTTGATATCCATTTGAATAGCTGTAATTCCTTTTTCCGTTCCAGCTACTTTAAAGTCCATATCGCCTAGAAAGTCTTCAATTCCCTGAATATCACTCAGAATAACTACCTGACCTGTTTCTTCATCTTTTATCAGACCCATTGCCACACCTGCAACCGGTGCCTTTATGGGAACTCCGGCGTCCATAAGGGCCAGAGTACTGCCGCATACACTGGCTTGAGATGTAGAGCCGTTGGAACTCATAACTTCAGATACCAGACGGATGGTGTAGGGAAACTCATCTTCGCTCGGAATCATCGGTTCCAGAGCTCTTTCAGCCAGAGCACCGTGTCCAATTTCACGCCGCCCGGGTCCTCTCATAGGTCGTGCCTCTCCAACGCTGTACGGAGGGAAGTTATAGTGATGAATATATCGTTTAAAATCTTCTTCCCATAAACCATCGAGAACCTGAACATCACCAAGCGCACCCAGGGTACATGCTGTAAGGACCTGGGTTTGTCCCCGCTGGAACAAGCCGGAGCCGTGAACCCGCGGAAGCAAACTGACTTCGCAATAGATGGGACGGATTTCATCAGGTTTCCTTCCATCAGGCCTTAAGTTCTCTTTTAATATTCTTGTGCGGACAATTTCTTTGGTTATGGTGTTCAGTATTCCTTTTATATCGGCTTCAGTATCAGGATATTCTTCTGAAAAGTGTTCTATAACATCATTTTCTACTGCCTTTAAATTAGCTTCGCGAACCTGTTTATCAAACGCCTGAACGGCATCGGCTATTTTATCTGTAGCATATTCTCTTACCTTTGCTTCCAAATCAGGATCCGGAAGGGATAAAACTACTTCACGTTTAGGTTTTCCTACCTCCTGGACTATTTTTTCCTGGAAAGCTACCAGTTCCTTTATTACCTCATGCCCATACATAATGGCTTCCAGCATTTCTGATTCGGTTACCTCTTTTGCACTGGCCTCAACCATTAGAACCGCGTCTTTGGTTCCTGAAACAACCAGATCCAGTTTACTCTTTTCACGCTGTTCACTGTTTGGGTTTATAATAAACTGGCCGTCTATCATCCCAACTGCTACCGAACCTGTAGGTCCCAAAAAAGGTATGTCGGAAATGCTAAGTGCTATAGATGAACCAAGCATGGCAAATACATCCGGAGGATATTCAGGATCTACTGAAAGGGCCATAGCAACTATGTGTACGTCATTACGATAACCTTCAGGGAATAAAGGTCGTAACGGACGATCAATTAATCTAGCAGTTAATATGGCTTTTTCAGTAGGTTTACCTTCTCTTTTGATAAACCCCCCGGGAATTCGACCTACCGCATAAAGCTTTTCTTCAAAGTCTACGCTGAGAGGAAAAAAGTCAATTCCTTCCCGGGGTTCTTCTGAAGCAGTAGCTGACACGAATACCAGGGTATCCCCGCAGCGAACGGTACATGCTCCGTTGGCTTGCCCGGCAAGTTTCCCTACTTCAACAGTTATAGTGGTACCTGTAACATCGGTAGTGTAGGTCTTATATTCCATCTGATTATCGTCTCCTTTCATTTTAGTTTCAATTTGGATAATGATATATTTTTATATAGTTTGTTCTTACTTCTTTTTATTAATCCATTTGTTAAAAGAAATGGAGCGGGTATCCCCGCTCCGCCCACTATTTTCTTAAATTCAGCTTAGCTACAATAGCCCGATACCGCTCTATATCCTTCTTCATCAAATAATTGAGTAAACCTCTTCTCCGACCGACCATCATAAGAAGCCCCCTGCGGGAATGATGATCCTTTTTGTGGATTTTAAGGTGCTCATTTAAGTGATTGATCCGTTCGGTGAGAAGAGCAATCTGCACTTCAGGAGAACCGGTATCATTCTCATGCAGCTTGTACTCATCAATTATTTGAGTTTTCAGATTCTTGTCCATAGTTTGTTCACCTCCATTTTATAATACCCCCATGTCCTTAGTAGAGCGCCGGAGATTCGCTAAACCAAGGAAATGGTTGAATAATACATTTATTCATTAGCTATTCTATCATACCTTGCACATTTTGTAAACGAGGTTTTTAGCAGTGCAAATGTCAAGCCGCATCTGATTTATCAGGCCTTGTACCGATGCAAATCGGATTTCATCCCTGATATGCTTTATAAAATAAATCCTCATTGTCCGGCCGTAAAGCTCACCTTCATAATCCCAAAAATGGGTTTCTATATGAATTCCCGTTCCATTAAATGTAGGATTGCTTCCTACATTTGTAACACCCCACAACCTTTTTCCTTCGGTTATACATTGGGTCAGATAAACGCCAAATTTAGGGATTACTATGTTCTTGCAGCCAACATCAAGATTCGCGGTAGGGTACCCGAGTTTGCTTCCTCTTCCTGCACCCGGCACTATCCTGCCGTTGATTGAATAATGCCGGCCTAATAAACGGGTGACCTTTAACATACGACCTTTTTGTATCTGTTCACGTATAAAGCTGCTGCTTACAACCTCGCCATCCACCTTGTAAGGTGGCATTACAATCACATTAAAGCCTTTTTCAGCCCCAATCTTCTTTAATAATTCAACATCACCCCTGGCCTGATGTCCAAAACGGTAATTATATCCTACCACCACATACCGGACATCGTATTTGTCCAGCAGAAAATTATTAATAAAATCTTCGGGAGATGTATTAGCAAAGTTTCCATCAAAATTGTTCAGAACAAGCAAATCGATACCTAAACGGTGAAATTCAAGTATTTTTTTATTCAGATTCATAATTTGGGAAGGCTGATTATCCGGTAACAAAAATTTCAATGGATGCTGTTTAAATGTATACACCATGGCAGCACATTTATGTTTATCTTTAAGCCTGTTTAAACAATGAATCAAAGACTGATGTCCCTTATGTATCCCGTCAAATGTTCCTAAGGCAATGGCTACCGGCATTCTATAGGTATGACTGAGTGTGTCATTGAATATTACCTGCATAATACCCCCTAAACCAGAACTTTTTTCATTTTAATGCATAAACCGTTTTCCACTGGTTCAGCAGCGGCAATCCCGATGAATTGACCTCCGCAGTAAATTCTAACCATGTTATCACTTCCAAGATGGATATGACTGATTAATATACCAACATTCTCTTCATTGCTAAAACAGACCGTATTACCATTAACAAGCTTTTGACGATACCTATGGGATAATTCTATTCCAGGCAGTTTATCAACGGCTTGATCCATCGGTATAATAATCTTTTCCATTTCACCTTTTTCAAAGAACTGTCTGACTTCATCAAGTGTATATGAATTTTCCAATCTATATTTTCCAGTCCTGTATCTTAATAAAAAGCTCATATATGCACCGCAACCCAGCTTTCTCCCAATATCTCTGCACAGCGACCTGATATAAGTTCCTTTTGAACATACCACTTCAAATAAAATTCTGTCAGGTGCGGTGAATTTAATTATTTCATTTCGATATATTACAATTTTTCGGGGAGGAATATTTAATTCCTGACCTTCCCTGGCATATTCATATAATTTTTTACCTTTATATTTTACTGCCGAGTATGCAGGAGGATACTGTGTAAGCTCTCCGCTAAACTCACTGAAAACCTGTTGTATGGTTTTCAGGTCAGGATACTGGTTTGATGTTGACAGGATTTCTCCGTATGAATCCAGTGTATCGGTTTCTGTTCCCAAAACCATTTCACACCGGTATTCCTTCGTTTCATCAGTTATATAACTGGATAATCTTGTAGCTTTTCCTATACAGACCGGGAGAACTCCAGCAGCACCCGGATCTAATGTTCCAGTATGTCCTACCTTTTTTATTTTAAGCAGTCTGCGGAGATAGGCAACCACATCATGTGAGGTCAAGCCAGGAGGCTTTAAAATGTTTATTACTCCATTCAAAGGTTATACCTTCCCATCATACATATTTTTTAGTTCTTCCAGCACCAAATTCTTGGAACTTGATATATCATCTTCTATTGTGCAGCCCGCTGCTCTGGCGTGTCCGCCACCGCCAAATCTGGCGGCCAGAGCACTGGCGTCGATTTCAGTTTTAGTACGAAATCCAACCTTTGTTATATTATTTTCTATCTGTTTAAACATGGCTGCACATTCTACTCCGTTAATATCAATTGCAAAATTGATCATCCCTTCGGTGCTGCTGTCATTATTATCTGTGGTAAAGCCGGCTTGCTGATACATCGAACGGGTAACCGTTAAAAAGGCAACCTTACCGTCCATATAAATCTCCAGAGAATTTAGAACGATTCCAAGCAACCTCACTTTCTCCAGCGGAATGTTTTTATATATAAGTCTGGTAATCCTATCCACATCAACACCGTATTCAACCAGTTCAGCGGCTATACGATGGGCAGCAGGGGTGGTATTGCTGAACTCAAAGCCCCCGGTATCAGTAACAATTCCGGTATATAAAGCTTCGCAAACAGGCAGACTAATAGTGTTGCTGAACTTTTTTATTAAACTGTAAATAAGTTCAGCCGTTGATGAGGCTCCAGGATCTACAATATTTATATCAGCATATTTGCTGTTGCTAATGTGATGGTCGATATTTATAGTATGTGCTGCATTGCCCAGGATACCCGCGCATTCTCCCAATCTTGCCTCATCACTGCAATCCAGGCATATTACTGCATCATATTCAGCATCAACATTCATATTTTTTCGAAATTCGTGTATCCCCTGCAAGAATTTCAGGTTATCCGGCGGGTTATCCTGACAGTACAAATCTACATATTTCCCATTTTCCTTTAAAACACCCATCAAGGCCAAACATGAACCAATGGTGTCGCCATCAGGCATAACATGAGCTACTATTGCAAATTGACGGCCTTTTTTTAATATCTCAATAACCGACAGCAGCCCATCAGATTTCATCCTTTTTTTCATCCTCTTCTTTTTTCTTTAATTCTTCTATCCTTTGCGCTATATGAATGCTGTATTCAACGGAATCGTCCAGCAAAAAACGGAGCTCGGGGACATATCGTAAGCCTAAACGCCGCCCCAGTTCTTTGCGCATAAAACCACTGGCCCGCTCTATTCCTTCCATTGCATTTTGTTTTTCATTATGGTCACCAAGAACACTTACATAGACCTTCGCATGGCGGAGATCTTTGGAAACATCGGCTCTCATGATTGTTACCATATCATTAATTCGCGGATCCTTAACGTGGTTTCGTATTATATCACTAAGCTCTCTTCTTATTTCTTCCGCAATTCTAACCGCTCTCTGATAGGACATATCTCCCACCTACTTTATTATTCATTTTTTACTTCTTCTTCTATAAAGGCTTCAATAACATCGCCCTCTTTTATATCATTAAAGTTACTAATAGCTATACCGCATTCGTAGCCCGAAGCGACCTCGCGAACATCGTCCTTATAGCGTCTTAGCGAGCTTATTTCACCTTCGTGAACAACTATACCGTCTCTTACCAAACGTACCTGAGAGTTTCTTGTAATCCTGCCATCTGTAACATAACATCCTGCAACGGTGCCAACGTTGGATATTCTGAATATGTTCCGTACTTCCGCATGTCCTATTACAACTTCTCTGTATGTGGGTTCCAGCATACCCTTCATTGCAGCCTCTAAATCTTCAATAGCATTGTAAATTACTCTGTAAAGCCTTATATCAATCTTTTCCTTTTCCGCCAATTCAACGACATTGTTCGGAGGCCGGACATTAAAACCTATTATTATAGCGTTGGAAGCGGATGCCAAAATAACGTCTGATTCATTGATGGTACCTACACCACTATGGATAGTCTTTACTCTTACTTTATCATTTGACAGACGTTCTAATGCCTGCTTAACTGCTTCAGCAGTCCCTTGTACATCAGCTTTAACTATAATATTCAGTTCTTTTAATTCACCCTGTTCAATCTGATTAAACAGATCGTCCAGTGAAGCCCTGGCAGTTGCACGAATACTGGTATCTCTCAATCTTTCTTTTCGTTCTTCAGCAACCTGTCTTGCCAGCTTATCGTCGCTTACAGCCTGCAATATGTCTCCCGCTTCGGGAACTTCAGAAAAACCCAAAACTTCTACAGGAACGGATGGGCCTGCGCTTTTAACTCTTCGTCCATTGTGATCTATCATAGCGCGAACCCGGCCGGATGCTGTTCCGGCAACAATTGAATCGCCGACTTTAAGCGTACCATTTTGAACTAAAACCGTAGCCACAGGACCTCTGCCCTTATCCAACTGAGCTTCTATTATTGTCCCTTTGGCCAATCTGTTTGGATTTGCCTTTAATTCCTGCATTTCTGCAACAAGCAGGATCATTTCCAAAAGGGTATCTATACCCTGTCTTTTTAAAGCGGAAATGGGTACTGCTATAGTGTCACCGCCCCACTCTTCCACCAACAGACCATTTTCTGCAAGCCCTTGTTTTACCCTGTCCGGATTTACCCCGGGTATATCCATCTTGTTAATGGCAACGATGATGGGTACATTCGCTTCTTTGGCGTGGTTGATAGCTTCGATAGTTTGAGGCATAACACCATCGTTGGCAGCTACTACTAACACTGCAATATCCGTTACCTTTGCTCCGCGGGCTCTCATGGAAGAAAAAGCCTCATGTCCGGGAGTATCAATAAATGTTATTGATTTTCCATTCACATCTACCATGTAAGCACCAATGTGCTGAGTAATTCCACCCGCCTCCTGTTCGGTTACACGGGAGTTGCGAATAGCATCCAGGAGCGATGTCTTTCCGTGATCTACGTGACCCATAACGGTAACAACCGGAGCTCTCTCTTGCAATTCTTCAGGAGCATCTTCAGTATCTTCCTGCTCCAGCATCTCTTCAAAGGTTACGGTAGTTTTCTTTTCCAGTTCAATGTCAAATTCGCCTGCAACGATAGCAGCTGTATCATAATCCAGTTCCTTATTGATGGTAGCTAATACTCCCAGGTTCATCAAACGTTTAATTATCTCAGAAACTTGAATTCCGATTTTTTCTGAAAGTTCTTTTACAGTAATAAATTCACCCATAGTAATTGCTTTTTTCCTCTCTGGCTGTTTTTGTTGCTGTTTCTGAGTTTCTTTACTACTCTTTTTATCTTGTCTTCTTTTGAGCTTGTTATAAACTTCAGGATCTTCCCAGAAGTCTTTCTTGCTCCTTCGTTCTCTGGATTTTGGTGTATCTGCAAAAGATTTGGAGTGAACCTCACCCCTGCCAACGTCCGCCTTCTTATCTTTTTGAGGCAAAACAGGGGGCTTAGCAAGAAACTCATCTATTATATCATTGGGCTGTTTGCTCTCTCTCCTTTTAGCTCTGTCCCTCGAAGGTTGCCTTTTCGGAGGTTTGCTGGGTTTTTCTTCTAGTGTTTCATCTGTTATAGAGACTATATTTTCTTTCTCAGCTTTTTCCGGTTTTTGACTCTGGCGCAGTTTCTCTTCTCTTAATGCCTCGGCCTTCTTTTTTTCTTCCATCTCTTTCTCTTTTTCCTGCTGCTGCAATGTATTTTCAAGCTTGTTAATCAAGCCAAAATATTCGTCCATATTCTGCTGCAGTAGTTTAACTTTTTTAAGAAGGTCTTTTGCATCATCTCTAACCTTTTTAGTTGTAACGTATACATTAATCTCTGACATTCATCAATCACCCCCATACTGGTGTTCGCGATTACGATATTGTTCAAGAATAATATCGCTAAAACGATTATCTGTTATGGCTATAACAGTCCTGCTGCTTTTCCCTATAGCTCTTCCCAGTGTTTTTTTACACCCAGCAATCACATAAGTTATATTTTTAGAATTACATTTTTCGACAAATTTATTTAACGTATTGACTGACGCTTCTTCACTAATAACCACAAGTTTGGCATTTCCTGTTTTTATAGCTTTTTCACAGGCCGTTTCACCACTTACCAGTCCGCCGGCCCTGTTGCATAAGCCCAGTAGCTGATAGAACTTATCATGACTATAACTCATGTTGATCCATCAACTCGCTTTTTAATGTATCGAATACTTGGGGGTCAATCTTCGTGTTAAGGGCGCGTTCCAGCGATTTATGCTTCATTGCCTTTTCAAGACAGTCGGTACTATAACATATATAGGCGCCTCTGCCGGGAGCTTTTCCCCTTTTATCGATATGGATCTCTCCCTCAGGACTCCTGACAACTCTGATTAATTCTTTCTTTGGTTTTGACTCTCTACACCCTACACACATTCTCATGGGTATTTTCCGTTTCCTCAATTCAGATTCCCCCTTTCACAGCAACGGACTGTATTATAAACTATAGCTGCTTATACCTGTGACTCGCTTTTTATATCGATCTTCCATCCGGTTAACTTGGCAGCCAGTCTGGCATTTTGTCCTTCCTTACCTATTGCAAGAGATAACTGGTTATCAGGTACAACAACTACTGCCTGTTTTTCGTTTTCATCTACTATTGACACACTGATTACCTTTGCAGGACTTAATGCACTTGCAATGTATTCCTCGGGTTGATTGCTCCATCTGATTATATCGATTTTTTCACCTTTTAACTCGTTAACAATTTGCTGAACCCGCATGCCTCTCTGACCGACGCAGGCTCCTACCGGATCAACTCCCGGCTCGGTAGAATGTACCGCCATCTTGGTTCGGTATCCTGCTTCACGTGCAATACTCTTTATAATAACTTCACCGCGAATAATCTCTAATACTTCCCTTTCGAATAACCTTTTTATCAAACCGGGATGGGTCCTGGAAACGATAATCTGAGGACCCTTTGTAGTCTTTTTTACGTCGGTGATGTATACACGAATCCTATCATTTACCTGGTACTTTTCATTTGGCATTTGCTCGTTCAGCGGAAGAATTCCCTCAGCCATATCCATATCAACATATACATTTCTTTTTTCAACCCTTTGTACAATGGCCGGGATTACTTCATTTTCTTTTTCAAGAAACTTCTCATATATTAAAGTCCTCTCGGCCTCACGTATTCTCTGAATAACCACCTGCTTTGCATTTTGTGCAGCAATGCGGCCAAAATTTTTCGGAGTAACCTCTATTTCTACAACATCGCCTATATCGTATACCGGATTTATTTCCTTTGCCCGGTTTATATCTATTTCCAGATTATCATCATTGACACTTTCCACTACTTTTTTTAGTGCGTAAACTTTAACCTGTCCCGATGAACTATCTATGTCAATACGTACATTTTGTGCAGTACCGAAATTTTTCTTATATGCAGAGATCAAAGCAGCATTAATAGCTTCCATTAAAGTTTCTTTATCAATACCTTTTTCTTTTCCTATTTGTTCAATGGCTTCCATAAATTCGGTATTCATAACAATGCCTCCTTAAAAATAAGCTAAAATTCTACGACCAGTCGAATTACTGCAATATCCTGTCGTGGAAAAGAATATATTTGTCCTTCGTCTTCAATCACAACTTTACCATCTTCAAGCCCGATTAAACTACCATAATAGTTCTTAATACCATTAACTGATCTGTACAGTTTAACATGAACCTTTCGTCCTTTAAACCGGACAAAATCCGTATCCCGTTTCAGAGGCCTGTCAAGCCCGGGAGAAGAAACTTCAAGATAATAACGATGCGGAATCGGGTCGGTTTCATCTAACTTGTCACTTATGCGTTCACTAAATTTTTGACAGTCATCAAGTGTAATACCACCCGGCTTATCAATATAAAACCGTAAATACCAGTCTCCCTTTTCTTTTTTAAACTCCACATCTACAAGTTCGTAGTTGAGTTCTTCCAGGATAGGTTCGGCTAACTCCTCTACTACTTGTTCAATCCTGCTCTTCGACATAACAAAACCTCCAAAGATCTAACTGGTTATAGTTTTTCCACAAACAACATTTTAATCGATTCTATAACAATATAAGACGAAAGAGTGGGTTTCCCCACTCCGACTAACAAAACAAAGTATTCTACAAACACGTTTATTATATCATTTTGAGGCATTGTTTGCAAGCTAAAAAAACGAAATCTGGCTTGTTTCGGGCATATCCTGGAAACATCCGTGGTCTTTTAAAATTTCAATGACGGTTTTTGATACTTTTGCTCTTTCTCTGAAGTCCTCAACCGATACAAATTGTCCGGCAGTACGTGCTTCAACTATACTGTTTGCAGCAGTTCTTCCAACTCCCTGTAAAGCACATAGTGGAATTCTGATTCCGTCCTCAGTCAAAATAAATTTTACAGCATCTGATTTATATAGATCTGCGGGGAGCAGATTGATACCCCTGGTATACATTTCAAGCGCCACCTCTAGTATGGACAATAAATTTTTCTCCTTGGCTGACAGTGAATTGCCTTTTTTGTCCAGCTCATCGATCTTTTGCAATATGGTTTGTCTCCCCTTCAGAATTGTGTCGGCATCGAAATCATCTACTCTTGTAGTAAAATATGCAGCATAAAAGGCTTCAGGATGATATACCTTAAAATACGCAATTCTGAAGGCCATCATCACATATGCTACGGCATGAGCTTTAGGGAACATATATTTAATCTTGTTGCAGGAATCTATATACCACTGGGGGACCCCTTTTTCTTTCATTTTCTGTTCATACTCAGGAGTCAGTCCCTTGCCCTTACGAACATCCTCCATTATCTTAAAAGAAATAATCGGGTCAACACCCTGGTACATTAAATACACCATTATATCATCTCTGGTTGATATTACCTCGGAGAGCTGGGCGATTCCGTTTTTAATAAGATCCCGAGCATTGTTTAGCCATACATCGGTTCCATGAGACAGCCCGCTTATTCTTATTAGCTCTGAAAATGTTTTGGGCATTGTTTCCATTAACATCTGTCTTACAAATTTAGTTCCAAATTCGGGTATTCCAAATGTACCCACATTACAGTTGATATCCTCCGGAGAAATACCAAGGGGTTCTGTACTCGAAAACAATTCCATTGTATTCTTTTCCCCAATTGGAATATCCTTTGCATTTACTCCTGTCATATCCTCAAGCATGCGAATAACGGTCGGATCATCGTGCCCCAGGACATCTAACTTAACCAACCGGCTGCTTATTGAGTCATAATCAAAATGGGTGGTGATAACTCCGGAACTCTTATCACCGGCAGGATGCTGAACAGGAGTAAATTGATGTATATCGCAATTTTGGGGAACAATCATTAATCCCCCCGGGTGCTGGCCGGTAGTGCGCTTTATTCCGGTACAACCTCTTACCAGACGTTTGATCTCAGCGTTTCTTGCAACTTTGTCGTGTTCCTCCAGGTATTTCTTTACAAATCCAAATGCTGTTTTTTCAGCAATTGTAGCTATGGTTCCTGCCCGGAACACATTTCCTTCTCCCATAAGCTCTTCGGTATATTTATGGGCTGTAGCCTGGTATTCTCCTGAAAAATTCAGATCAATGTCAGGTACCTTCTCACCGTTAAAACCAAGGAACACCTCAAATGGTATGTCGAAACCATCTTTTTTGTACATAGTTCCGCAGTTTGGACAGTTTTTATCCGGGAGATCAACTCCGCACCCGTATTGCGAAGCATCCACTTCAAAATCAGAATGCTTGCACTTTGGGCATACATAATGAGGAGGTAAAGGATTAACCTCAGTTATCCCGGTCATAGTGGCAACCAGGGATGAACCCACCGAACCGCGGGACCCGACTAAATATCCGTCTTCCAGTGATTTATCTACCAGTTTGTGTGCGATCCAGTAAAGCACTGAATACCCGTTTTTAATAATGGTATTCAATTCCTTGTTCAGACGCTCTTCTACAACTGATGGCAGCGGATCTCCGTAGATGGATGCAGCTTTGTCCATAGCCAGCTTTAAAATTTCTTCTTCAGCCCCGGGTATTTCGGGGGTATGCAGCCCATCAGGGATTGGTTTTATATTTTCTATAGTTTCGGCAATTTTATTAGGTGAGTATATTACAACTTCTCTGGCTTTTTGTTCGCCCAGGTATCTGAACTCATCCAGCATTTCCTCTGTAGTTTTATAAAACAACGGAGCCTGCCTTTCTGAATCTTCAAAACCCTGATTGCTCATCAATATCCGTCTGTAGTATTCATCGTGAGGATCAAGAAAATGAACATCCCCCGTAGCAACAACCGGCTTGTCCAGCCTTTCACCTATCTTAACTATTTTAATGTTTATCCTCTTTAGTTCATCTAAATCCCTGACCTTCGCGTCTCTTATTAAATGCTCATTATTGCACAAAGGTTGTATTTCAAGGTAGTCGTAGAACCGGGCAATATCGATTATTTCATTATCGGACACTCCTTTTAATACTGCCTGGAAGACTTCGCCTGCTTCACATCCGGAACCTATAATTAAACCTTCCCTGTTATTCATAAGAAGGCTTTTGGGTATACGGGGTCTGCGGTAAAAATAATCCAGATGGGATTTTGTTATTAATTTATATAGATTTATCAATCCCTCCTGATTTTTCGCAAGTATAACGGTATGATAATTCTCAAGAGTGTTAAGGTTGCTTGCCTGTCCAAAATATGTGTTTATCTGATCCAGCCTGTGTATTCCTTCAGATTCCAGAATATCAAGAAGCCTCACCAATATCTGGGCAGTTGTTTTGGCATCATCAAGTGCCCGGTGATGCCTGCCCATCGGGATATTAAGGTGTTTGGCCACATAGTTGAGACTGTGGCGTTTTATATCTTTTAACAACTCTCTGGAAAGCGCCAGCGTATCCAAAATACCGTTTTTTATTTCTGCATTAATCCTTTTACATTTTTCCTTAAGAAAACCCAGGTCAAAAGAGGCATTATGAGCTACAAGAACCGCATCACCAAAAAACTCTATTAATCGCGGCAGGACTTCTTCAACTGCAGGGGCATCCTTAACCATTTCATCGTCAATTCCGGTAAGTTCTGTTATTTCTTTTGGTATTGGCATTTGAGGGTTTACAAAACAGTGAAAAGAATCAACTATTTTTTTGTTGACTACTTTTACCGCTCCAACTTCCGTCAACTCGTTGTTTTTTGAATCAAGTCCGGTTGTCTCTATGTCAAGTACTATAAAAGTCTGATTAAAATCCTTATCATTAGGATTCTCAACAATTGGTTTAATATCGTTTATTAAATAAGCCTCGACACCGTAAATAATTTTGATCCCGTATTTTTGACCGGCTTCATACGCTTCAGGAAAAGCCTGTATTACACCATGATCGGTGATGGCAACGGCCGGATGACCCCATTGTGCAGCACGTTCTACCAGCCGGGAAACCGGCGAAACAGCATCCAATGCACTCATCTGAGTATGAAGATGAAGTTCAACCCTTTTTTCCTCGGACTTATCTTCTCTCAAATCAGGTTTTATTAACATGATGTCATTTGCCATAAGTACTTCTTCACGCTGATATGTGTCGAAACGACAATTTCCCCTTACCCGTATCCAGGTACCCAACTGAATGTTCTTGTCAATATCGGAAGTTCTGTTCTTGTTGCAGAACAGTTTTACGGTAATTGAATCCGAGTAGTCTGTAATGTCTATAGAATAAAGAGTTTTGTTTCCCTTTAACTCTCTTTTTTCGATATCAAAAACGGTTCCTTCTACAGTCAATGGTTCAAAATCTTCTTTTACACCTTCAATGGGAACCGGTGATTCCTGTATTAATTTCCCAAAAACTACAGTGGCTGCATCTTCATCCTTGTGATTTTCACTGGCTCCGGAAGTGGAAGATTCCGGTATCTGGACAGTGTTTTGAACCAGAATCAGATCTTCCTTTTCCCGTTCTGTGAAATAGTCACTGTCAATCCATTCATCACAGTCTTCGGAAAGTTCAAAATTAACCTTTATTTTACAGTTAAATATTTCGGATATCCATTTTTCAATATGTTCATCAATATTTTTTAACTTAAACAAGTCATAGGCAACAGGGTGAGTGAATAAAATTTTTAGCACATTATTTGACAAAGAAGGAACACAGTGATTGAACCATCCATTTAATGAGGGAAGATCATCTATCATATATTGGGAAATATACTCCCATATCCTATCAAAATTATCTGTAAATATTTCTCTGCCATTTTCTTTATATAAAACTATAAATTTAATATCCGATAATTCGGGGAATTTTGAATTAACGTGTTTTTCAAGTCTGTTTATCTTATCATGGTCAACGTAGGTATCAGAATTGACATATATATTCCATATCTTTTTTTTCTTAAAAACTACCGTTTTTATTAGATTGAAGCCGTCCAATAATTGAGCATATTCATTATCAAGTATTTTGGCCAGAGGGAATGTACCCCCGCTGTTTTTCCCCATCCATTTCCCTCCCCTGTAATACGTTGTTTTTTACGTTCTGTTTATCTTTCTTGCTATTTCCCAGTACATTTTCATCCTTGCTGCCATCCCGCGTGTTAATCCTAGTTTTTCCTCTTTAATTATGTGTGTTACATTGAATAGGGGCACCTCCATAATTCTGAGATTACATTTTCGTGCGTAATATGATAAAGCTACCTCAATGCCGTATCCCGCCGACCAATCTTCATTATTCAGCATGTCCAGAATCCAACGCTTTACAGTCCGTTGACCGGTCAAAAAAGGTGTTAACCTTTGCGCCAGATCGGTCAGACTTCTTCCGGAATAAAAAATACCCAGTGTCATATCTGCGATGTCTTCATATACGGGAATTATCAGATTTATTACATGTTCGGGTTTAAGCCCGATTAAGTCAGCATCCAGAAAAAGAATTATTGATGCATCGGTATTATCCAGACCGGTTTTCATGGCATAGCTTTTTCCCATATTTTTAGTAAGTTCAATAACCCTGGCTCCATAGGACCAGGCTATATCTACCGTCCTGTCAGTAGAACCGTCGCTGACGACCAAAACATCGGTTAGTATGTCGGATGACTGCTTTGCCTTCATTACCGCGTTTAATACATACCCTATGTTATTTTCCTCATTATATGCCGGTATGATAGCAGTTGTATTCATTTGCCAACCATCTCCCGTATTTCGGATAACAGGGTTTCCAGGGCTTTTTCTTCCGGTATTGTACCAATAATTTTACCTTTTTTAAATAAAGCCACCCTTCCCTTTCCTCCTGCAATACCTATGTCTGCCTCTCTCGCTTCACCTGGACCATTTACCACACATCCCATTACAGCTACTTTTAATGGATGTTCTATATCTTTTAACTCATCCTGTAGTTTTTCCGCCACATTAAATAAATCAATGTTACATCTTCCGCATGTCGGACAGGATATTATCTCCACACCGGATGTTTTTAATCCCAATGCTTTTAATATCTCCCTACCCACTCTTACCTCTTCAACCGGCGAAGCTGTAAGGGAGACTCTCAGCGTGTCTCCTATTCCCTGAGCCAGGAGTGCGCCTATTCCAACGGAAGACTTAATAGTACCGCTGAAAGCTGTCCCGGCTTCCGTTACTCCCAAATGCAGAGGATAGTCCACCCGCTGACTGATCAGACGATAAGCTTCAATCGTTTTAACCACATCAGATGCTTTAAGTGATACAACTATATTATCGTATCCGAGCTTTTCAAGGATAGCGACATGTTCCAGGGCACTCTCTACCATCCCGGTTGGGGTATTTCCGAATCGGTTAAGTATATCACTGCTTAATGAGCCTGCATTTACTCCGATCCGAATAGGTATATTTTTTTCCTTTGCTGCATCAACCACCTGTTTTACAGCATCATGACCCCCAATATTTCCGGGATTGATTCTTAATTTATCAATACCGTTATCTATTGAAGCAAGAGCTAATCGGTAGTCGAAGTGAATATCGGCTACCAGCGGAATACCGGTTTCCTTTTTTATTTCCCTTATGGTATTTATGCATGATTCATCAAATATAGCAATTCTTACTATATCACAGCCGGCGTTTTCCAGTTCCAAAACCTGTTGAATGGTAGACTTAACATCCCGAGTATCCGTATTGGTCATAGATTGAACGGATATCGGGGAATCGCCTCCTATTGCAATTCGTCCCACCTTAACTTTTTTTGTTTTCCGTCTTGTCATATCTGGCCTCCATAACAGTTATCCGTGTATTCCCTTTTATCTCATAATATCTTTATATGTTACCAGTACCATAAGCAGTATTAGCACAACAAATCCAATAAAGTGTATAAACCCCTCTCTTTCAGCTTCGATGGGTTTCCTCCTGATACCTTCAAGCAACAAAAGAACAAGGCGGCCGCCATCAAGAGCCGGGAAAGGAATAAGATTGATAACACCCAGATTAATGGTAATTATAATAGCAAGGCTTAACATCTGCTGTGTACCCGCCTGTACAGCTTTTCCTATTTCGCCTACAATTCCAACAGGCCCCATTATCTCATTTATACCCTGTCCTCTGAACAAAAGACCGCGGATACCGTCAACCATCAATACAACTATTCTTCCTGTTTGGGTAAAGGACGTCCTGAGCGCAGGGAAAAAGCTGTATCGTCTAAATCTTCCAAACACAATTCCAATCATATAGGAATCGGTTTCATCATTGTACTGTGGCACCAAGTCTATTATAACATTTTTACCATCTCTATTGACAGTTATACTTAAAGGATTTTTTCCTTTTGCCTTAATAAGATCTCTGATAGTTTCAACAGCTTTTTCATCATTTGAAATATCTATCGGTGTACTATCAACTTGAATAATTATATCACCGGGTTTTAATCCGGCGTGTTCTGCAGGACTGTTTTCAGCTACCTCAAGTATTTGAGGGGCTATTTCATATACACCAAATGCCATGTAAAGGGTGGTCAGCAATAATATGGCAAGAAGGATGTTCATTAACGAACCCGATACAACCACAACCATCCTTTTCCATACTTTAGCATTGCTGAAAGCTCTTGGGTCATCGCTCTTTTCATCTTCGCCCAAAAATTTTACATATCCGCCTATAGGTAACGCTCTTATTGAAAATTGGGTTTCTTTGCCGGAAAAACCAAATAGTTTTGGTCCCATCCCAATTGAAAATTCTTCCGCGTAAATCCCCACAAGGCGTGCAGATACAAAATGTCCAAGTTCATGAACAATTACCATTATACTTAAAAAGATTAAAGCTACCAGTAATGTAAACATAATGCACCTCTTCCTATTAAACCAATTGCTTTCGGACATTCTTATCTATTTTTAAAATGCAATCAATACCCGGATTTTGTATTACTTCATGGGACTTCATAGCTTCTTCAATTATTAAGGGAATTTCAGCAAACGATATTTCTTTCTTTAAAAATTTATCTATAGCCACTTCATCGGCAGCATTCAGAACTGTAGGCATGGTTCCTCCAATCTCTATTGCTTTATACGCCAGATCCAGGCAGGGAAATCTCTGTGTATCGGGTTTTTCAAAAGTAAGTGGTCCCATGGAAAGAAGATCTAAGTCTTCCATGGCAGATTCATATCTTTCAGGCCATGAAAAAGCATACAGTATGGGAAGTCGCATATCGGTTCTCCCCATTTGCGCAATGATGCTTCCATCAACATATTCAACCATTGAATGAATAATGCTTTGAGGATGGATTATAACATCTATTTGTTCGATATTAAGATCAAATAACCATCGTGCCTCTATAACCTCAAATCCCTTGTTCATTAACGTTGCACTGTCAATAGTAACTTTTTTGCCCATTTTCCAGTTGGGATGATTCAGAGCTTCATCTACTGTAGCATATTTGAGCCTTTCTTTACTATAATTCCTGAATGGACCACCGGAAGCCGTTAAATATATTCTTTTTATAATTTGAGGATCAGTGCACCCCGACAGACATTGAAATATTGCGGAGTGTTCACTGTCTACCGGTATAATTTTACTTCCGCTTCTTTTAGCAGCATCCATGACCAGATGACCGCCAACAACCAGCGTTTCCTTGTTGGCGAGAGCTATGTTTTTACCTGTTTTGACAGCTTCCATTGTAGGCTCTAACCCCGCAATCCCTACTACAGCAACCAGTACTAAATCGACATCCGGTAATGAAGCAAGCGTAACAAGAGAATCTCTGCCGCTTAAAACTTCCAGACCGGTATATTTATATCTTTTAAACTCTTCAGCTTTTTCATAATCAACAATTCCTACATATTTAGGTTGAAAAAAATCAACCTGTTGTGCCAGAAGTTCGATATTCTTATTTGTGGATAATGCAACTACTTCAAATTTATTATGGTGTTGTTTAACCACGTCCAGCGCCTGTGTCCCTATCGAACCTGTTGAACCAAGTATGGCAATTTTCTTTTTCATCACTTGTCCTCCGTAAAATAAGCTGATTAATTCCGGTTAAATCAAACAAATAAAATAATATGTACAAATTGCAGGAACCGTAAACATGATACTGTCAAAACGATCCAGTATTCCACCATGTCCCGGGAAAATATGGCCAAAATCTTTTATGCCGCAAAAACGTTTAATACTTGATGCAGTTAAGTCTCCCGCCTGAGAAGTAATGCCGCATATTAAACTCATGATTACATAATGATGGTATCCTATTGAAACATTAAAATAACTGTTTAACACCCAGCCGGTAACAATTCCTGCTATAACACTTCCGGTCAGCCCGCCCAAACTGCCTTCAACTGTCTTTTTTGGGCTGATATCCGGGCATAGCTTATTTTTTCCGAATTTAATACCCGTAAAGTATGCAAAGGTGTCGGTAGACCATGTGGCAATTAAGGTAAATACCAACAGATAATGATAATAGGGCTGTGTTAAATTTCCCAGAATCAATAATGACAATAATGCCATACCCGGGTATACAAAACCCATTATTGTGAAGCTGGCATCTATAGCGGTTGATTGGATGTTTACTACATTGTAAAATATGCATATCATTGCTGCTATAACAGTAATTATTATTCCAGGAATACTATCTGTTTTAACAACGATAAAATAAAAAAGTACTATTATATAAAGATAGCCCAGCAAAGAAATGGGCTTATAGCCCTTTCTCCTTATAGAAGTATAAAATTCGTACATCCCCAGCAGAGTTATCGCAAGCACAGAAATATTTAAAAGCCATCCTCTGAAATAAAGCACTATTATTAGATATAGTATACCTACAGCGGCACTTATAACACGTTTAAACAGCATTATGTTTCATCCTCTCGGGAATTAATTCCACCATATCTGCGCTGACGGTTCTGATATTCTATTATAGCTTTCAAATAAGCTCGTAAATCAAAATCCGGCCATAAAATATCTGAAGGTGTAAATACCAGTTCGGTATATGCTATCTGGTACAATAGAAAATTACTTATTCTGAATTCTCCGCTTGTCCTGATGAGCAAATCCGGATCCGGCATGTGTGCTGTGTACAGGTATTTGCTGAATAACTCCTCATCTATATCATCAGGTGAAAGATTATTATTATATACATCTTTTGCAATATTCTTCGCCGCACGAACAATATCAGCCCGTCCACCGTAATTTAGGGCAATATTTATGTTCAATCCTGAATTTTTGCTGGTCAGTTCAACAGCCTTTTTTATCTCCCGCTGAACAGTGTCAGGGAAGGCTTTCAAGCAACCCAGAATATTAATTTTCACGTTTTTCGAATGAAGTTCCTTAACTTCCCTCCGTAAATATTCTACCAACAAATTGATAAGCGCGTTAACTTCGGAGACAGGCCTTTTCCAGTTTTCCGTTGAGAATGCGAAAATTGTTAAATACTTTATGCCTAGCTCATCGCTTATTTTTATAATATCCCTAAGGGTTTCCACCCCTTGTCGATGACCTGCTATCCGCTGCAGTCCCCGCTTTTTTGCCCATCTGCCGTTGCCATCCATAATTATGGCTACATGTACCGGCAGCGGTTTACTTTTTACCAGCTTCATCAGTTGCGCATTCTTGTCGTTATTATTTCCGTTTAAAAGCATACAATCTCAAGTCCTTTCACTATTAGGTATTAATGATAATAGAAGAAGCAGAAAAGCTGCTCCTTCTATTCTTGCTATATTAATTGACAGCCGGGAAGTCGTAAAAAACAGATACCACTAATTCGATTCTGTTTGAGCCCAATACTTTTTGGCGTATGATACGTTCTGTTCCGGTCATTTGTTTTTCATATTTCTTAGAAATGGCAGGATAATACCTTACCACTACAGCACTTAATTCAGGATAATTTTTTTCCAATAAGTCCAAAGCATCATATAAGTTTAAGCCCAATAAATCGGGGATTCCCATCTAAACCTCCATTATTTCTTTTTCTTTATCCTTTATAAGATCATCCACTTTTTTGATAAATTCATCAGTAATCTTTTGGACATTGCTCTCTTCATTTCTCAAATCATCTTCAGTTATTTCCGCGTTTTTTTGCATCTTTTTAAGCTGATCGTTGGCTTCCCTTCGAACCTTGCGTATAGCAACCTTTGTTTCTTCCCCCATTTTTTTAACGGTTTTTACCAGTTCTTTTCTTCGCTCTTCGGTCAATTCCGGGAAAACCAAACGAATAACTTTTCCGTCATTCATTGGTGTAATACCTAAATCAGATTTCAGTATTTCTTTTTCAATCGCAGGTATCAGGCTGCTGTCCCAGGGTGAAATAACAAGCAGTCTGGCTTCCGGTACTGAAATATTGGCAAGCTGGTTTAATGGAGTCGGAACACCATAATACTCAACCGTTATACGGTCAAGAATTTGCGGATTAGCTCTTCCGGCGCGCATCCTGGCAAGATCACTCTTTAGTACCTGTATGGATTTATCCATTTTTGATTTGATCTGCATATGCAGTTCATTAATCATTTAGCATACCTCCCCAATTATGGTTCCTACTTTTTTGCCCAAAATTGCAGTTTTGATATTTTGATGATTCTCCAATCCAAATACAATTATGGGAATTTTATTATCCATGCATAGTGATATTGCTGTGGTATCCATAACACCCAGGCCGCGGTTTAATACATCTAAATAGTTAATTTTTTCAATCTTCTTAGCGGCAGGGTTTTTCTTGGGATCGTCATCATAAACCCCGTCAATATTTTTTGCCAGAAGAATAACTTCTGCTTCTATTTCTGCGGCTCGAAGTGCTGCAGTGGTATCGGTGGAGAAATACGGGTTGCCCGTTCCACAGGCAAAAATGACCACCCGTCCTTTCTCAAGATGCCTTATAGCCCTTCGACGTATGTAAGGCTCGGCTATTTGCCGCATTTCTATAGCAGTTTGTACCCTTGTTTGCATATTTTTATTTTCGAGGGCATCCTGAAGGGCCAGGGCATTTATTACTGTTGCCAGCATTCCCATATGATCAGCGGTGGTTCTGTCCATTCCTACTCCGCTTCGCCCCCGCCATATGTTTCCACCACCTACTACTATTGCTACTTCTACACCCATTGATTGTATTTCTATTACTTGATCTGCAATTAGATCTAAAACATCCCTGTCAATACCATACCCCCTTTTACCGGCCAATGCTTCCCCGCTTAGTTTTAGTAAGACTCTTTTGTATACAGGTTTCTCCATCAAAAGGTACCTCCATCCTAGTGTATATTTCTATATGGAAGTCGTATATCCTTTTTTTAGTATTGCCTTTTGTAGCAAAAAAACTGCTTTTCTTCCAAAAAAAGAGAACACATTTTGTGTTCCCTTATGTTGTTTATCCGCTAATCTGTTTTTGTACTTCGTCTGCTAAGTTATCATCACGCTTTTGCAGGCCTTCGCCCATCTCATAACGTGTGAAACGCCTTATATTAATATTTTCACCAAACTTTGCAATTGTTTCCATAACCACGTCCTGAACAGTTTTATCCGGATCGCGGACATATGGCTGTTCCAATAGACATACTTCTTTATAGAACTTGTTAATCCTTCCGTCTACGATTTTGTCAACGATTTTCTCAGGTTTTCCTTCATTAAGGGTTTGTATCCTTAATATTTCACGCTCTTTTTCCACTACCTCCTGGGGAACGTCGTCTCTTGACAAGTATTGCGGATTGGCTGCTGCTATATGCATAGCAATATCCCTTACAAACGATTTAAAATCATCGGTCTTTGCGACAAAATCGGTCTCACAGTTTACCTCTACAAGCACACCAATTTTGCCACCAAAGTGTATGTAGGAATCGACTATACCTTCAGCAGCAATACGTCCTGTTTTTTTCGCCGCAGCCGCTAATCCTCGTTCGCGCAATAACTCTATGGCTTTTTCAATGTCGCCGTTTGCATCCTGCAATGCTTTTTTACAGTCCATCATACCTGCACCGGTACGCTCTCTTAATTCTTTAACCATTGATGCAGTTATCATCTTTATTTCCTCCGTTTCATAATAATTTCATCCTCAGAGGGTACAGCAATAACAGCGGGAATACTAGCGGAAAAAAGGGAAAGATTATGGTTATTCCCCTTCTCTTCCCCTTACTTCCCAATCATTATTCCTCACTCATTTGTTCGCCTTGCCGCCCTTCAATGACAGCATCAGCAATTTTGGATGTTATTAATTTGATCGCCCTAATGGCATCATCATTTCCAGGAATCACATAATCCACTTCGTCAGGATCGCAGTTGGTATCGACAATAGCGACAATAGGTATACCGAGTATTCTTGCCTCACTAACTGCAATGTGTTCTTTCTTCGGGTCTACAATAAAAACTGCGGAGGGAAGCCCTTTCATATCCTTGATTCCACCAAGGTTTTTTTCAAGCTTATCTCTTTCATGACGAAGTTTAATAACTTCCTTTTTGGGAAGCAGATCAAAAGAACCATCTGACTCCATTTCATTAAGCTTTTTCAAACGCTCTATTCTCGTACGAATGGTTTTGTAGTTAGTTAACATTCCACCTAACCATCGCTGATTCACATAAAACATGCCACAGCGTTTGGCTTCGGTTTCGATAGATTCTTGGGCTTGCTTTTTGGTCCCTACAAAAAGGATATGTTTGTTTTCTGCCGCAAGATCTCTGACAAAGTTATATGCTTGTTCAATCATTTTTACGGTTTTTTGCAGGTCCAAAATGTATATCCCATTTCTTTCGGTGAATATATAGGGAGCCATTTTTGGGTTCCATCTACGGGTTTGATGCCCAAAGTGGACGCCTGCTTCCAATAACTGTTTCATTGTAACTACTGCCAAGCTACTCACCTCCTTAGTTAATCCTCCCCTTTTTTCATCTCGATTGACAACCGGATATCCGGCACTAACCAATCGATCCATAAGGGTGTGTTTTATCACCTTATGTAGTATAGCATAAGTGTTTTTTTAGATCAATAAAAATTTGAGTTAAGCCATAATATTATACATATGCTTTGTTATCTGGAATTTAGGTTTCTCTCCCTTCAAAAACAGTTTCAGATCGTTAATAACACATTGAGTCATCTCATGTCTGGTTTCAGCAACCATACCTACCATATGTGGTGTCAGTATAACATTGGGCAGCCGTCGCAAATCATTATCAGCCGGTAAGGGTTCCTGATGAAATACATCTAAAGCAGCACGGAATCTTCCCCTTTTTAATTCAGCAATTAGAGCGCTTTCGTCAAAAATAGCTGCCCTTGCGGTATTTATCAGATACGTACCGTAAGGTATCAGCTGCAGTTTTTCCAGATCCAGCATTTTATAGGTTTCTTCTGTTGAAGCAGCATGTATTGAAATAATATCCGAATTCATCAGGACATCATCAAGGGTGGTAAGCTTTATACCTAATTCATCTTCAACGGTTTCAGGTATATAGGGATCATATACCGATATTTGAACATCAAAGGGTTTAAGAAGTTTTATCAGATATCTGCCAATACGTCCAAGACCTACAAGACCCACCCTTTTGCCATACAGAGTATCTGTATACATGTAATTTCCCGGCCATGCTTTGTCGTATTTCATACTGTTATTATTGCCTACCACATCTTTAAGCAATGCCAGCATTAGCGTCAAAGTACCCTCAGCTACGTGTTTTGCCATAGGCTCGGCTGCATTTGTAACGACTATATTTCTGTCAAATACCTCTATAGGTAAAAAAAATCTGATGTTCCCCCCTATGTGGCCAATAAACTTAAGTTTTTTTGCTGAATCTAGTACAGTTTTTGTAAACTTCGGGACTTCCCATCCGGTCAGACATATATCAATATCCTTTATTACTTCTGTCAGTTCCTCCTCGGTATAAGCTCTTTCGTTGCCGTTCCAATATACTTCCCCCAGTTTATTTAGCTGTTCCTTCAAATTGTCTGGAAAAAAAGTATCCCTTGTATATCCCTTTGGATGTAATACCAGTATTTTATTCATACTATCCCCCTTAAGTTAATTATACCGTTTCATGTTGTTCCGTTTCCATTAAAACAAAGATATTTTCGTCCACTATGGCAAATACTCTTTCTGTGCAATAAGCAAATCATCCACCATGCTTCTAACAGCGTTACGATCCGTTATATAGCCGCCTGCCAGTATAGCTTCCTCCATTAACCTCCGGTCCCCATTTAACGAAGCATCAACTGTTATCTCGATAACCGACAGAAACCGTGTGATGAAGCTGGCCAGCGTATCCGGAAAATTATCCAGCATCATTGGTTTTGGTCCTGTAGCAGTTGCTATTGCCGGCATCTCTACTACAGCCCATGATGGCAGGTTCGGAATAGCACCATTGTTTTGAACATTCATATAATACGTTTCGCGCAGATCTAATTCGATGGAATTGATTATGTCCATTAGCTGCTCATGTTCGCCATGAAAATGGGTAAAGAATTCCTCTCCTAATGGTTCGGGGGAATAAGCAGTCTTCATAATATCATCATGGATTTTATCGCCCATTTCTATTGTTTTCTCAAAAGAAAAAGCATCGTGACCAAGAACTCTACCAAAATATTTTCCATTGGGGAAATACTCAGTAAAGAATTCAGTGATATGACGATCTCCGGGAGCAGGAAAAGCACCGTATTTCAGGAAAAAACTCCAGGAAAAGGGTTCTCCAAGGGCTAATATATTCTTATCGATTTTCTTATCAGACAGATCTTTATCATTGATGTTCATAAAAAAGTCGCCATATTCTTCGAGCAGTTTTTTCCGGACATCCGGCCATGCATTTTTGCCCTCATACCTGAAATCGTATATAAATGTACAATGATTGATACCCGCAGCCAATGATGTTACCTTGTTTCGATCATATCCCATATAATCAGCAATATACCATTCTAACGCGGCGGTTCCAATACAGAGTCCGGTTATTGGATAATTAAGTTTTTTGCGAATAGCACGGCATATTATGGCCATAGGATTGCTGTAGTTAAAAAAATAGGCGTTTGGACAGTATCTGATGACGTCCTTGGTAATAGCCAACATGGCAGGCACCATACGCATAGCTCTGGATATTCCTCCTGGCATAGCTGTGTCACCAACCGGCTGGTGTATGCCATATTTTCTGGGGATAAACACGTCCTGTTCCCATGCTCTACGGCCGCCTACACCTATTGTTGTAACCACATAATCAGCGCCGGGTAAACAATCGCGCCGATCCGTGGACCATGATAGCTCAATATCAGCTTTTTTAGCATCGATCATTTTTTTAACTAAACGCACTATCCCATCCAATACCTTTTCATCAATATCTACAAGGGATAAATGCCATTTTGCTCCTCCTGGCTGTTTCGTTATAAGATCCGCTGCCAGACCCTGTGTAAACATGGCACTGCCTGCTCCAATAATAACCAGCTTTTTTCTCATATTATTACTCCTTTCTCTGGCATATGTATGGAATGGTTAGCACTTATGATTATTATACCATTAAATATAGCATGTCCAAGGTATTTTTCGAAAAATTAAGTTACAACCTGTTGTATCGAAAAAGTATATTCGTTAAAAGTTTTTAATGATTAAGAGAAGAAAGAAAAGGCTCCCGGTAATTTTATCGTTTTCATCGGGAACCTTCTCAACAAAGGATTTTATTTAAGGAGTCTTGACTGTTATCTCTTTAATCCCAATATTAATCTTACCTCTCCTATGCCAATCCCTAAATTTTTCGCAATTTCTTCTTCAGTATTTCCGTTTTTATGCATGAGAAGAACTGCTTTTCGTGTATTATTGTAGTCAGAATATTTATTTTCTTCATTAATTTGCTCATCCGGTAGTCCGACAGCTTGCTCATCGGGCAGTTTACTGCCGGATACTCCATTGACTTGAGCGACAGTAATTCTGGTTGAATTAATTCCCATTTCATCGTCTTCAATTTCAGACAGAGTATATTGCATAATATTCTCAAAGGCTTCATACATTTCATACAGCCTTGTTTCCTTTTCTTCCAGCCTTTTTTCTATTTCAATAATTTCAATTTTATTTTTTCTGATTTCCCAGAGCACAGCAGAGAGAAAGATGATACCTATAATAAGAAGTACGTAATTGTCACCCACAAATGATATCCTCCTATACTTTAATATCAATATTTATTCCTTTATTAGTCTCATTTACTTCTGATTCAACCCTTTCGTCCTTTGCTTTTGCTTCCGGGTTTGATTTATCATTCTTACCTGTATTACCTTGCCAGGATTGTTGTCTTTCTTTGGGTTCTCTGTCAACTCTTTTGTAAAAAGTATGTTCGGTTGAAACAACTCTGCGTTGAGCATGTTCAATATGGTATTGAAACTCCTGAATATTGGTCAGCTGGTTTATATTTGGCTTTTGATTTTGCAAGTTTGCTTCTCTTGTATAATCATTGCTTCTCTGTATACTTATTTGGATATCTATCGGACGGATTGACATAACATCCCTCCTTATCCTTCATATGACACAAAACGTATTTCCCCCTCTTCACGTTTAAACGTGGCATACTGCACAGGGTCATTAATCTGAAGGGATGAAGGTCCAATGGTTATAAACACACCCGGGTAAACGATTTTTTTTCCATGAATCTTTCCATTTGCAACTTCCACCATTGTTTCTTCCAATTCAGTAAGTCTGGCTTTTATTTCAGGGATTCTAATATTATATTCGTTCTTGGTTTTAATTGCCTTTTGTTTGATCAATTGCTTATCCAATGACAGGTTGCCGGTCGCCTCCATCCTGCTGATCAATGCTAATATCTGCTCCACCTTCATTTGTTCTTTTTCTAACTTTGCCAGTTCTTCCTTCAAAAAATCATACTCATCCCTCACTTCCGGTGATAACCCTACTTCCAGCAGTGTTCTGGTAGCCATAGGTGACCCTATTGTATGAGCTGATATGCCCAACATCGCATGTATTTTACCTCCGACTATCAAGGCCTTCTTTCCTATCAGTCTGACATTTCTGCCGCTAACCACATTACTGTGCATAATGGTTTCGGCGACAACATCACCTTTTGCCACGACAGTACCGTTTTCTATAAAGCGGGCAGTAACATTACCCTCGGCTTGTATAACACCTTTTCTCATTCCCTGGAAGCCTTTTCTTAGTATAACATCCCGTTGTGCAATGATAGTTGCTCCTTCAACAACACCCCTGACCTCTACCGTTCCGCCGGCTCTTACCTCAAAGCCGGACAATACGTTACCATGTACAATTACATTCCCAATAAAGTCAATATTTCCGGTAGAGGTATCAACATTGCTTCTTACTTCATGAATGCTGTATACATGTATTTTTCCGCTGATTAACTCAGCTTTTCCATCAATTGATGATAAGAGTTTTAAACCATCATCGGAAACCGATGTGTTCTTCCCCTGAGGCAAAGCCAAAGGCTTTCCGGGCATACCTGGTATTTCATTCCCTGTCACAGTAAAACCTGGAATACCATCAGTGGGGGGAGTCAAAGTTGCCAAGACCTGTCCCTCTTTTACGTTTTCAATGTTATTCAATGAGTGATAATTTACCGTCCCATCCTCGTTAATCTGGGGTTTTGTGTCTTTGCTTATGTCTATGTGATAAGTTATTACAGCATCTTTTCCTTTTTGCGGTGCTTTCCCCTCTGCAATAACTTCTTCTTTCCCATATATCCTGTTATTCAATAACTGTCTGATAGCTTCTTCGTTGATACCGTGGGTTACTCCATTGTCTCTCAATCTTTGTATTACATCTTCGAAGGTTAATGTTTTTCCACCTTCAGGAGGCAATAGTACTGCAGTTACCTTCATCTGATCACGGGATACAACAATTATGACGTCCTCATCTAACGGCTGTTCCGGCTGTGGTTCAGCAATTTTAACAGGCTGGCCCGGATTATGCACTGCTTTTACTATGGCATCGTTTTTAAATCCTGCTATTTTCTTTCGTTTTATATAATGCTGTATCATAGACAGGCTTGTATGTTCCAAGCCATCTTGTCCAAATTCATATATTGTTAAGTATACTCCGTCCTCTTTATATTCTAAGTTAAAATAGTCGGCTGAATGAAGACCGAAGTTTCTATCGGATTTCTCATCGGCTTGCTCATCAACATTATCATAGTCATTCTGAGCTACAGTAAGCATAAGTTTATATGGTTTAAGCACAATTCCCATCATTGTTTTACCTTCTTCTAATACATCAACTTTGGCTTTTCCGGGCTCAACATTGAGTTTTTTAAGCCCCTTTTCCAAAGCTGTTCTATAAGTATTGCCTTCAACTATAACACTACGTTTCATATTGTTTCACCTTCCAAAAGATCGTTCCTTATCATATTGAGTCTATTTTTAAGCTTCAGTAAGGCTCTGGTATGAAGCTGGGATACCCTTGATTCAGAAACCCCAAGGAGTTTGCCTATTTCTTTTAAAGTTAGTTCATCATAATAATACAGGCTTATGATCATCTTTTCATTGTCCTGCAGTTCGTCAATAGCATTTGCAAGAATTTTTTTTATTTCATTCCGGTGGGCTATTTTTTCAGGATTATCACTATCTCTGCTTAATATTTTTTGGCTCTTAACAGTTTCGTAGATTTGTTCATCCAAAGACACAACGGAAAAGGTATGTATATCTCCCATGGTTTTTCTTAACTGATCAACCGATATGTTAAGATGTCTGGCAATTTCCTCGTCTTTTGCAGGTCTGCCAGTTTTTCTTTCTATCGTATCGATTGTTTCACCAATTTGTCTGCTTTTTTGACGTAAAGACCTGGGGAACCAATCCTGTTTTCGGAGTCCGTCAATGATTGCACCGCGTATACGTAAAACCGCATATGTTTCAAATTTAACATTTTTTGCTGGATCAAACTTCTCAATTGCATCAATTAATCCTAGAGTACCATAACTTATAAGATCATCGATTTCTATTGAGGTATAGCCTTCGGCTGTTAACCTATAAACTACTTGCTTTACCATATAGCTGTACTTTTCAATCAATTTATTGCGTATATCTATATTTCTGTTTGTTTTGTAGTCCAACCATAGATTAACGAGATTGTTCGAACCTCCTGCTATTGTACTTCACTCCTTACAATCACAATTATTATAAGGTTTTTATTCCATGACCAATTGTCTTAACAATCAGAATTCCATTTTCAGCGTATAATTCTATGGTTCTGCCGTAGCTACCGCCGGTATCTTGTGCAATAATGGGAATATTATGCTGATTTAAAGTTTCTATGGTGGCCAGCACATTCCTTTCTCCAATATTAAGAAGTTCGCTTGCCTTTTCCTTAAATGAGAACATTTGTGCCCCACCGGCTATTTTTGCGGTTATATGCCTTTTTGAAGCTTTCATATCTGTCATAATTTCAAGCAAAAGTTCAACCGCTGTATCGGCAAATTTGGCTTTATTTTGATTGTTTTTTATCAGTTTGCTTGATGGCAGCATTATGTGGGCCAGACCTGCAATTTTTGTTGTTTTGTCATACAGCGCAATTCCTACACAAGAGCCCAATCCTAAAGTAGTAAGGATTCCATATTCGGCTATAACTTTTAAGTCGGCCATACCAACTTTTACTACTTCATTCATCTAAATAACCCCTAGAGATTCTAAAATAATGGTATAAGATTCAATATCAGGAATAACTATAAAATGACTCTTCACTCTGTCACAACCGTTGACAAACTCGGTTTCTATAAAAAGTGCTTTATCACTTGTCTGTCCATATTGAATTAAGGGAACACTTAATATCGCTCCCAACATATCACATGCAAAATATGGTACTGTGGGTTTTACCGATAATCCGGTAAATGAGGAAATTGCATTCAAATATGATGAAATAAGAATGTTTCCTATTTCCTCAATAGCAGATACTTCAAGTTCGGTAAAATCGGTACACGGTTTTTCTTTGCTTTCATCATATCGTTCCGTTCCTAATAATAACGAAACGAGATTCTTTGCAGATATAGTATCCAGCAAAAACAAGGCATTACCCTTGATTTTACCGCTAAATTCAAGGTAAACACCCGTAACGATAGTATCCGCGCTTCCCAGGATATTTTCTATCTCTTTGAATTCTGCTATTTTTATCTCCGGCACATTCATATCAATTCGCTTATTCAGCAGTTTTGACAAAGAAGTTGCTGCATTTCCTGCGCCAATAGTACCTATCTCTTTTAACACATCTAAGTGAAGGGAGTTTAATTCATTAAATGAAAAATGCATACTCATACACCCTGCTTGTCGATTATATTTATTTTCTCTAGTGTTTTCGGAATATCAATCAGCGTTATCGGCTGATCTCCCATATTTATAATACCGGATATATAAATCTTATCCTTGTCAGACATATCATCTATACTTAATTGTATATCATTTGTTGATATAGTCAACACTTCAAGAAGCCGGTCAACAATCAACCCCAGCCGGTAATCATCAAACTCCGTTATAATGATCCGGGTTGAATCCGTATAATCTTCTTCATCATATTCAAGAATCTTTCTCATACTGATTAGAGGGACAATATCACCCCTGAGGTTGATAACTCCTATTATCTCAGATGGGCTTTTAGGAACTCTGGTTATTGGCTGTATCCTTTCTATTGATTCGGCTATTAATATGTTTATTCCATAAAGCTCATTACCTACCTGAAAAACAACAAACTGTTGCGTATCATAACTGTCGCCGCTTATATTTTGCATTGCTCTTTCCATAATATAACCCTCCACAGATATAATTCATCTTTTTGTGCTGTTAAAATATGCGGTTTATATCAAGTATCAAAGCTATATGGCCATCACCGAGAATAGTAGCGCCGGATACGATTTTTACATTAGAAAGAGCTTTTCCCAGTGATTTTATAACTATTTCATACTGACCAATGAGATTACCAACGGAAAGGGCGGCCAATCTTTCACCTTTGCTTGCTATTACTGTTGTTATGTATCCACTGTTGTATTGCCCTTGCTCAACAGGACATTCCAGAAGCTCATCAAGCCGTATAAAGGGAATCAGCAAACCACGGTAATCTATTATTTCTTTATTGTGAAGTATTTTTATATCATCAGGAGATATATCCAGAATCTCCTTTATCGAACCGATTGGGATGGCATAGGTTTCTTCACCAATATTGGTAAGCAGGGCCTGGATAATGGATAATGAAAGTGGCAGACGGATTGTAAACTTGGTGCCTTTATCTTTTTGACTTTCTATATCCACCGTGCCTCCCAAAGATTCAATTTTGGTCTTTACTACATCCATACCCACTCCACGTCCTGATATGTCTGTTATCTTTTCTGCTGTACTAAATCCAGGCTGGAAAATAAACTGGAATACTTCCTGAGCTCCTAAACTTTCAGCCTCCTCCGACGTGGTCAAATTCAATTCAATGGCACGATTTAATACTTTTTCACTATCAATTCCTCTGCCATCATCTATTACTTCAATAACAACACTGTCCCCTTCATGATATGCTTTCAAATCCACATTACCTATTGGGGGTTTGCCAAGGAGACGGCGTTGCTGTGGTGATTCGATACCATGATCAATGGCATTTCTTATCAAATGAATGAGCGGATCTCCAATTTCGTCTATGATAGTTCGATCTATTTCAGTTTCTGCGCCCACAATATTAAGCATGATTTCTTTTCCGGAGTTCCTTGACAGGTCACGGACTATTCTTGGGAATCTGTCAAATACCATCTGAAGAGGAATCATCCTGACTTTCATTACGGCGTCATGGAGGTTGCTTGTTATCCTACCTAAATATTCGATTGATTCTTCCAGTCCTTCACTGTTCTCATTATATCGGATATCCTGAATCCGGTTTTTTATTATTATAAGTTCGCTCACAAGGTTCATCAGGTTATCAAGTTTATCAATGTCAACTCTTATACTCTTAGCCGCAGTTCTTGTAATATCATTCCTTGAAGAAGTCTGAGCTTTTGCTGCTCCTTTATCGGTGGGCTTGCTTTCATCACGACGAGCCTGTATTTCTTGGAGGTCTTTATCAGTAAGTTCAACCCCATCAACGGTATCGATTTCTGAAATACTATATATGTCATTAATTATTCTTTCCTTTTCGGTTTTGGAAATAACGATTACTGAGAAGGAAAGATCAAATTTCTCATCTTCAATATCCTGCACGGATGGCTGGGAATAAACAATTTCTCCATGTTCTTCAAGAGTTTTAAAAATAATATAAGCACGGGCAGATTTCATCAGACAGGTTTCCCGGAGTTTAACTTGTATGTAATATGCTTTAAAACCGGTTCTCATGGCTTCACGGACTACATGCTCCTGATATTGATCCATTACCAGCGGCTGTCTGTCAGTTTTAATGCTTACCCTTTCTTCATGGCCGCCAGCGGTTGAACCCATACAGGCTTCCAGTTCTGATAAAAGAGTCGATAGATCATTGTGCCGTTCTTCACCATAATCCATTATATCTTTCAGTAAGGACTCAAGATTATCCACACATTCAAATAATATATCAATAATATCCGGTGTAATCTTTAAATTCCCGCTTCGTGCGCCATCAAGAATATTTTCCATACCATGAGCTAATTGAGTCATAGTCTTGTATTCCATGCTGCCGGCTATTCCTTTCAACGTGTGAGCAGACCGGAAGACCTCATTTATTACCTCTGAGTCCCCTGGATGCTGCTCTAACAGCAGCAGATTTCTGTTTATATTTTGTATATGTTCCTGACTTTCTTCCAAAAACAATTCCAGGTACTGATTATTGCTCATATAAGCCCACCTCCAAAATTAATAATGCACTGATTGTATTATAGTCAGTCTTCATACTTTTCCTTTCTTATTTGCTTTCTTTGTGCTTCAAATACGTACTGTATGATTTCGTGACGCACATCCTCATCCATTTTATCAAACTGAATGCCGGCATGGTATTTATACTCAGTATTTAATGACTCACTTGCTCCAGCAATCCTGACCACAATACCCTGTACAATAACATCCAGCTCATCCTGTACCGATACAGCTGTCTCAATACGGGTACCCAGTTTTAGCTTTTCATCAGTCAGGAGTCCTATCCCCCCACCGCTGATATCGGCAATTAAACCTTTATATGTTTCAGCATCTTCATCGCCTGCATTATCATGTTTTATAATTCTGTAAAGCACAGGGATATTTGCTTTTAATCTAAAGTAATCCCGCCTCTGGAGCCGGAATATTTGGGATGTTTGCTTAAGGCGTATCAGACGCATAGTCCCGCTTTTAAACCTTTCAATAACTTCTGCGTAAAAGTAAAACTGCCCCCTGTCCCTATAAAAGTTTATCTTTACGTTTTGTCCCTTCCGCAGCGCAACAGGTCTGCTTCCTGACATGGGCACCGTTATTAACAATTCTTCATCAGCTGGAATGTCCTGGACCATACTGTAGTAAACATTTGAAGTACCAGCTAAAATGCTCTGGACGACGACATCAATTTTTTCCCCTATCTGCATGATCTCTTTTACTAACATAGAATCCGGAATCCTCCTGATCTTAAGTCCTTCTTGTCTTTAAAAAGTTCATCATCTGATAGATGTATCCCTTTATACCCTGGGGCCTGTCACTCCCTTCTATATCCGAAGACGTTAATGCATATGCGATATCGTTAAGCTGTTTTGCTGCCTGACTTTTTGGATATTCTATGACAAAAGGTTTTTGCTGTTTTGTAGATTTCATCACCGAATCATCATACAATATATATCCTAATGGCTGTAATTTCACATCAAGAAACTTATTTGATACATTAATAAAATTATCCATAACAGCATTTGCTTCCCGCTGATTTTCAGCCCGATTAATAACAAGTCTGAAAGTAACATCCCTGTTGATTGAAACCGCGGATTTTACAAGAGCATATGCATCGGTTATGGCAGTTGGTTCTGGTGTCGTAATAATAATCACCTCATTTGCTGCCAAAACCATTTTAAGAATTCTTTCGGATACACCAGCCCCGGTATCAATTAAAATTATATCGGCTATATTATCAAGCCCTTCTAACATAACCATAAATTCTTCCAGCTTGTGGGATGATAAATTGATCAATTCCCAAATCCCGGAACCGCCTGATATAAATTTTATACCACATGGTCCCTCTGTTATAACATCCTGAATCTTTCTTTTTCCGTCAATAACATGAAACAGATTATACTTTGGTGTGATTCCAAGCATTACATCAATATTGGCTAAACCAAAATCCGCATCAATTATCAATACCCTATATCCAATCTTTTTTAATGCAATACCACAGTTGAGGGTAAAATTAGTCTTGCCTACTCCGCCTTTACCGCTGGTAACGGCTATAATTCGGGCTTCTTTTGGTTCCATACTTGTTTTTTTTAACTTAAGCTCCTGAACGATTTGTCTTAACTTTTCAGCTTGATCCATAGGGTTCCACCCTTCTATTTACGTAGGTTAATAATTTTTCCGGGTTTGCAACTTCAATATCATCAGGGACATTTTGTCCATTGGTTATATAAGATAAAGGTTTACCTGTCATATAACGGCAATTGATAATTGTCCCGCAATTGGATGCCTCGTCTATTTTTGTGAAGAACAGTTTATAGTCAGGCAGAAAATTATAGCTGTCTATAATATTTTTGCATCCTGCATAACTTGTATTGCAGCTTAAAACCAGATAAATTTCGTCAGCGTTGCTTAGGTTGATAAGTTCCATAATTTCTTTTTCCTGAGCTCTGTCCCTGATACTTTTTCCCGCCGTATCAATAAGGATGACATCTTTATCCCGATGTTGATGCAGCGCATCAACTACTTCCTTTGGAGAATAAAGAATGCTTAACGGAATTTCCAGTATTTCAGCATATATCTTCAACTGATCTACTGCTGCAATCCTGTATGTATCGGCAGTTATCAATCCTACTTTCTTTTGTTGCTGGATTGAGAAAATTGCAGCCATTTTAGCAAGTGACGTGGTTTTCCCTACTCCTGTAGGCCCAATAAACATAACAATTTTTCTTTGACCGTCTGGTAGTTGTAAGGGCTGGGAAGGGCCAAGATATTCCAGTAGTACTTTGTTTAAGCAGCTTTCAAATTCAGTACGTTCTTCCTCGTAAAAACTAATGGCTTTTTCAATAATAACTTTTGCTATATCCTCATGTATTTCATTTTTAAGCAGTTGTTCATAATAGGACAAAAATGCTGGTTTCACCGGTAACCTGGAAGTATTCTCCACAACACTGACACCGTGCGTAAGTCTGTTCACCAATTTGTTTATTATCTCAATTTGATTTTCCAATCTTTTCAGAACCGCAGGGGTATTTTCATTAACTGAGAAAGTCTGCTTTTGACTGTACAATCTACTTATCTGGGTATTTAACATTTGATTGTTTTGAGGCACATGTTCATCTACTGCTGCAACCACCTCAACTAAAGGTTTTTTAAAAAAACCGGTAATCCCCTTTTGCCGTATTTTGCGGGTATTCAGTATAACGGCGTCCTTGCCCATCTCATCACTTATTTTTTGCATTGCTTCCTGAGTGTTTTGCCCTATAAACCTCTTTACCTTCATAAGCTACCCATTCACCACCCCAATTGACTGTATTTCTGCTGAACCATCAAGTTCGTTATATGATAAAACGATTAAATCGGGAGCAATCTGTTCAGTAAGCTTTTTGAAATATGTTCTGACTATAGGAACGGTTACTATTATTGGCTGCAGTCCTAAAGAAGTTATTTTTTCTACTTCTTTTGACAGGTTTCTAAGTATACTTTGTGTTTTAACGGGTTCCATGGATAGATAAGAACCATGCTCAGTTTGCTGCAAGCTTTCCATAATTGCTTGCTCCAGCTCCGGAGCAAGTGTCAGCACTTTTCCTTTTCTGTCAGGCATAAATCTCAGTGTTATAGTTCGAGATAAGGCCTGCCGTACATATTCAGTCAGCATGTCCGGATCTTTGGTAACATTTCCGTAGTCGGCAAGGGTTTCCATAATAGTAACCATATCGCGAATAGGAACATTTTCTTTTATCAGGTTGGCCAATACTTTCTGCACCTCCCCAAGAGTCAAAGTTTTTGGCACAACTTCTTCAACCAGAGCAGGGTATTTATCTCTTATGTTGTCAAGCAGCGTCTGAACATCCTGTCTGTTCAGCAACTCATGACCATGCCTTTTAATAATTTCTGTTAAATGGGTTGCTATGACAGATGGAGGATCTACAACGGTATACCCTGACATTTCCGCTTTTTCCCTGAGGTGTTCTTTTATCCACTTGGCCGGCATGCCAAAAGCAGGTTCCACTGTATCGATTCCTTCAATAGGCTCCTCTATAGTGCCTGGATCCATAGCCAGCAGATGATCTGGTAAAACTTCTCCCCGTGCTACATCAACCCCTTTAATCTTGATTACATATTCATTGGGGTTTAGCTGTATGTTATCTCTCAGCCTGATAATTGGTACAATAAGGCCCAAATCAAGGGCTATTTGTCTCCGGATCATCACAATCCTGTCTAACAGGTCTCCACCCTGATTTACATCAGCAAGAGGAATAAGTCCATATCCAAATTCCAGTTCCAACGGATCTACTTCAAGAAGTTTAATAACATTCTCCGGTTTTCGCATTTCCTCAATTTTTTCAAGATCAGCTGTATCTTCTGTTTCCGGCAATGATACTCTAGAAAGACGTATCAAAGTATATCCCAGGTAAGCCATTGCAATTGACAAAATAAACAGTACCCACCTGGGAAAACCGGGCAGGAAAGCCATAATAAAGAGGAAAACGGCTGCCAGAATCAGAACAATAGGTTGAGAAGTCACCTGTTTATATAAATCCCGCCCTAAATTGGATTCCGATGTTGCTCTTGTTACAATGATACCAGCTGCTGTAGAAATAAGCAATGCGGGAATCTGGCTTACCAACCCGTCACCTATTGTAAGTATTGTATAACGCTCCACTACCTGATTTAGCGGCATCCCTGAAGTTGAACCAATTATTAGTCCGCCGACTACGTTGATAATAGTAATAATTATGCCAACAATAGCATCTCCCTTAACAAATTTACTTGCACCATCCATGGCGCCGTAGAAATCTGCTTCCATCTGAATTGCCTGCCGTCTTAATCTTGCTTCATTTTCATCGATCAACCCTGAATTCAAATCTGCATCAATAGCCATCTGTTTCCCCGGCATAGCGTCTAATGTGAAACGGGCAGCGACTTCCGCTACTCTTTCAGCTCCTTTTGTAATTACAATGAATTGGACTACAATAATGATAAAAAATACTATAGCCCCCACAACCAGATTGCCCTGAACCACAAAATTTCCAAAAGTCTCAATTACCTTTCCTGCCGAACCTTTTCCTAAGATAAGTTTGGTTGATGATATATTAAGGGCCAACCGGTACAAGGTTGTTAACAGCAGCATGGAAGGAAATATGGAAAACTCAAGCGGTTCCCTAACATATAGTGTAATAAACAATATAACCAGAGACAAAGATAGATTGATGGTAAGGAGAATATCCATCATGGGTTCGCTGAGTGGAAGGATTATAAGCAACACAATAAATACTATGATAATGGCTATAAAAACATCTGCAAACTTCATACCGGAATCACCCTCCCCTCAAACTTGTTTCCCCTTGATGCTGTATACATAGGCGAGTACTTCTGCAACTGCATGGAACAGTTCAGGCGGGATTGTTTGTCCAATTTCAGTAGAATTATAAAGCGCCTGTGCCAATGGTTTGTTTTGTACTATGGTTACGTCGTGTTCTTTTGCAATTTCCTTTATTTTTAACGCAACATAATCCTGGCCTTTGGCAACAACAACCGGCGCGTCATTCTCATTTGGTTCATAGCGCAGTGCTACGGCAAAATGAACCGGGTTTGTTATTACCACATCGGCTTTAGGAATTTCCTGCATCATTCTGCGCATAGCCAGCTGCCTTTGTCTTTCCCTTATTCTGGAGCGAACTAACGGATCGCCTTCCACCTGTTTAAATTCTTCTTTTAACTCCTGCTTTGTCATCCTGAGACTTTTTTCATATTCCCACCACTGATAGAAATAATCGAATATAGCAAGTATTATTAGAATTATAGCTATCTTAGTGCCGATCTTAAAGGCAGCTTCTGATACATATAAGAAACTTTTATATAAATCCCAGTCAGCAAGCTGAGTCAGTTGCCCAATGTTTTTCAATATTTCTGAATATGCAGTATATATTATTATTGCAAGTTTTAAAAATGATTTCAGCAGTTCAGCCAACGCCCTCTTGGAAAAAATTCTCTTAAATCCTTCAACTGGATTCAAACGATTTAAATTTGGCACCAGGGGTCTCGTGGTAAACAAAAAACCAACTTGCCAGTAATTTACAACTAAACCTGAAACCATTATTAAACCAAGTACAGGCATCAATATTATTGCAAGAGTAAATATAAGATTCTGGTTCATTTTGTTTATGCCGGCCAAGGTAAATAAATTATCGGTTGTTCCTATATTGCCGAGATAATGAATATAAACTGACTGTATTTTATTCTGAACAAAAGATGACATAAGCCTTAACACCAAAAAGCCAGCGATGAGAACAATGGCGGAATTCAATTCTATGCTCCGAAATACCTGACCTCTTTGCCTGGCTTCCCGTCTCTTTTTTGGTGTGGCTTTTTCAGTTTTTTCTTCTGCAAATAACTGCAGATCCATACGATCTAACAGGATCATTGAATGTTCATCCCTTGAATGAAGCTTTTTACAGCCTTAAACATATTATTAAAAATACCTTCAAACATGTCAACATACACCGGTGCCATAAAGAACAACATGCCCAGCCCTAATAACACTTTAAAAGGTAAGCCGATTATGAAAATATTCATTTGCGGCATCACTCTTATTAATATCCCGAATATAATCTCAGCTAAAAAAGCTGATGCAATTATGGGAACGGCCAGTTTAACTCCAAGTATAAAATATTCAATGAACATTTTAATCATTATAACCGGCATACCGGAGTCAATTACAACTTTCCCCGGCGGTACAACCTCAAAACTATACATTAGCAGCCGTATAAATGTGTGATGACCGTTCATTATAAAGAATAAAACCAATGCCAGTATATTATAAAAATTACCAATAAGCGGTATTTGAATATTATGATGGGGATCAAGTACGTTGATAACCCCGAATCCTATATGAGTATCTATCAGCTGTCCTGCCAGCAGTAGCGCGGAAAAAGTCAAAAGGGTGATATAACCCATTATTGCACCTATAGTTAACTCCTTTATTGCTAAATATGCCAACTGAACATACGAATTTATTTGTAATGAAATCTCATCAAATACTGGATAATAAGCCACCAATATAAAAGTCATTGCCAAAATCAAACCTATATAAAAGACAGCCGGCACATTCCTCCTGCCGAATATCATTGATATAAACACTATACCTGAAACACGCGCCAAAACCAGAAGCATTGTATCAAAATTCAAAAATATCTGATCTATGACCGTCATCATATTCTACTTCACAGTCCTAATATAGTATTAATACTATTGAACAGATTTACAGCAAACTCAGTTATAGTCTCCAGTATCCATGGACCAAAAATCAATAATGCAACTGCAACCGCCAGTATCTTCGGAATAAAAACAAGGGTATGCTCATTTATTTGCGTAACGGCTTGAAAGATGGCAACCAGCAACCCCACTATCAATGCAAAACCTAATATAGGTGCTGATAAGAGTATTCCCGTATAAATAGCTTGTTGAGCGATGGTTATTACCTCTCGTTGACTCATGGAAGACCTCCTTATTACCGGAAACCGGAAACCAGATTTTTTATAACCAGGTCCCATCCATCTACAATAATAAAAAGTAATATTTTCATAGGCAGCGAAATCATCACAGGGGGCAGCATCATCATACCCATGGACATCAATGTGCTGGCTACAACCATGTCTATTACAATGAATGGAATATATATCAAAAAGCCTATTTGGAACGCTGTCTTAAGTTCACTTGTTATAAACGCAGGAATAAGTATATGAGTCGGAACATTCTCGGGAGTTTCAACCTTGTCCTGTCCTGATAGCTCAAAAAATAACAACAGGTCCTTGTTTCTTGTATTTTTTAACATAAATGCCCTGATTGGTTCCATTGCCCGATCAACGGCTTCTTCCTGCTGGATTTCCCCGTCCAAATACGGTTGAATAGCCTCTTGATTGATTTGCGATGCAACAGGAGACATAACAAAAAAAGTTAAAAACAGGGCTAATCCAATCAGCACCTGGTTTGGGGGTGTCTGCTGAGTCCCCAAAGCGTTTCTGACAAAAGCCAGCACTATGATAATACGGGTAAACGCCGTCATCATAATTAAGATGGAAGGTGCCAGTGCCAGCACTGTCAGAATTCCCAGTATTTCCAAACTATCAACCATATCCTCAGGAGTCTGGGCAGCTTCAACATCAAGCCGGGGAATAGGAATAGATGGTTGAGCAAAAACTACACAACAATCAAGAAAAACAAGCATTAATATACATACAAACAATAAGGCCTTTATAAATACGGTCAGTATTTTTTTATTCATGCCCATCCGTCCTATCTGCGAACCATCTGTTTATGTATTTGTCCAATATATTGGAAAAATATAAATCATCTTTTTTACGCTCCAATGGAACCAGATCCTCCTGGCTTATCTGACCAATTAATTCTATATTACGGTTGGATACACCAATAACATAATAGTTTTTGCCAACCTGTACCAGACAGATCCATTTATCCTTCCCCAAAATAATTCTGTCAATGATCTTAATGAACTGCCCATATCCGTATCTGGCGTACCTTGCCCCAATAATGCGGGTGGTTATATAGGCTAAAATCAAAACGCCTATAAAGCTTATCATAATAGCTATAACTTTAATAAGCTCTTTCATGACATCGATCATCCAATAACCTTTTTAACTGCTTCAATAACCCTGTCAGACTGGAAGGGTTTTACAACAAAATCCTTTGCCCCTGCCTGAATCGATTCGATTACCATGGCTTGTTGACCCATGGCCGAACACATGACTATGTTAGCATCAGGATTGATTTTCTTAATTTCCTTAACTGCTTGTATTCCATCCATTTCAGGCATGGTAATATCCATAATAACAAGATCGGGTTGGATTTCCTTATATTTTTCAACCGCCTTTACGCCATTTTCTGCCTCACCTGCGACAATATAACCATTTTTTGTTAGTATATCTTTTATCATCATACGCATAAATGCAGCATCGTCTACAATTAAAATCTTTTTTGACATATCGCTTTATCCTCCCCTAGATTGTTTTTTATTTAAGGTTTGAAATCCTCTTATCAGGACTTATAATGTCGGTTATTCTTACTCCAAAGCTGTCATCAATTACTACTACCTCACCTTTTGCAATTATCTTTCCGTTAACCAGTATGTCTACAGGTTCCCCTGCCATTCTGTCCAGTTCAATCACCGAACCGGAGCCCAAGGCAAGTATCTCTTTAATCAATTTTCTTGTCCGGCCCAGTTCAACGGAAACCTGGAGTGGAACATCCAATATAATATCAATATTGCTTCTCTCATCTTTTGCAGGCCTTTCTTCCAATGGTTGAAAGGAAACCGGCCGTACATCCACAGGTTTTGCTTTTGGTTCACTGACTGGAGCTGATTCCAACCGTTGTTCTATGCCGGATTCTGGAACGGAAAGTGTCTCGTATTGCTGTTGTGGTGGTTCATCAATGACGGTTTGCTGAGGCTCATTTACATCCAGCAGATTGCTCAATAAATCCTTGGCAAAATCTATGGGTAATAGCTGCATCATGTAACTGTCAATAAGACCTTCCACAACCATATTAAAAGTAACATTTACTATTTGTTCGTCGCTATCGAACAGAGTGTAAGGGAATTCACTGCTAAAATCCATTATAAAGGTATTTGGAGGAGATATTAAAACGTTTTTATGAAACATTGTGGATAATGATGTACATGCCGAACCCATCATCTGGTTCATAACTTCTCCTAAGGCACTTGTGTGTATTTCAGTAATTTCGCCGTCGATATTGGTGCCATCTCCCCCCATCATGAGATCGGTAATAATCTTGACATCCCTTTCCTGTATAATAAGGATATTAGTGCCTTCGAGACCTTCTGTATACTTTACTTCTGCAGCAACAAAAGGAATAGGGTACTGCTTAGCAAGCTCTTTTATGGTAGTTATTGTTACTGTAGGGGTTGTTATTACCACTTTTTTATTTATAAGGGTTGATAAAGTAGTGGCTCCGGTTCCCATGATGATATTCCCTATTTCTCCGATTGCATCAGCTTCTTCCGATGTTAATATTTGCGATGGTTGTGAATTATGATCATCTTTTCGTAACAGGGCATCGATTTCTTCTTGAGAGAGCATATCGTTAAAATCCATATATCAATTTCCCCTTTCACATAGACTGGTAATTTGTACGGCCAAATTGCGATCTTTTAGTCCCACTACTCCGGTGAATTTTTCCATTTCACCAACATATACTGAAATATCCTCATCAACTTTTTTTCCCAGGTTTATTACATCCCCTACCTGGAGCTCCAGAAGGTCTTTTACATTTATTTCTGTTTTTCCAAGGACCGCTTTTAATTCAAGTTCGGTAGTTTCTATTTGAGAAGCAAGTACATCTGCAAGCTTCCTATCATTTTCATCAGCATATTGTTCAGAAAACCAATACCTCGAACTAAGCTGGTTAATAATGGGTTCAATGACCAGGTAAGGAATACAAATATTCATCATTCCCTGAACATCGCCTATATGTGCATCGAGGGTTATAATAGCAATAGTCTCATTTGGTGAAGCAAGCTGCGCAAACTGAGCATTTGTCTCTATTTGTTCTAATTTAAAATCAGCATCTATAATATTGGACCAGGAGTTATTCATTATCTGCAAAATCTGTCTGACTATCCGTTCAATCAGAACAATCTCAATCTCTGTAAAGTTTCTTACTTTCTCAGGAGCTAACCCAATCCCACCTAACATACGGTCAATTATTGCATATACTACATTGGTTGAAATCTCTAGTATTATTGATCCTTTTAAAGGCTTAAATTCAATGATGCTCATAACAACCGGATCAGGAAGCGAATTGATGAATTCACTATATGTCTGTGGCTCGACGGAAACTAATTCAACTTGACAATAAACACGAAGAACACCTGAAAAATATGAACCTAAGAGCCGTGCCATGTTCTCGTGTATTACCTGTAAAGTACGCAGCTGATCCTTGGCAAATTTTTTAGGCCTTCTGAAATCATAAACGCTTATCTTTTTTTCTTGAGTTTGCTCCTGTATGTCACTAATGCTGACCTCACCGGATATAAAGGCGTTTAAAAGATCATCAATCTCACGCTGTGATAAAATGTCGGACACAAAACCGTACCCCCTTGTTTGCTTTGTCTGCCTATTGAACTACGAACTCATTGAAATATATACCATTTATTGTATCAATTTTTAGATCTTTCTGTAACTCCTGTTTTATTTGAATTTTTAACTTTTCCTGTATATCGCTTTGTTTCATGTCATCTTCTGACACATTTCGTAATATTTTGATGATTTTGTCCCTTACTTTATACATATCATCCTTTAGTAATTCTGCATCCTTACTATCCTTAACCTCGATTGATATATCCACTTTTAAGTACGAGTTACTATCTTTTAAATTCGTAATATAGGGGCTGTCGCTGTGAATTACAACAACTTCTACTTTTTCATTATTTTTTACATTATCTTTTTGGGATGGATTAAGTATAACATAAATTGTTATTCCAAAACCTAAGATCAATATTACAACAATACCGATGAAAATTCCTAACATTCTTTTTGTATCCAAAGCACACAACTCCTTTACTCTATTGTGTGTACATTTTCTGCATTTACTGACCTCACTATTTGGACATCCACACGCCTGTTTCTGGCTCTTCCTTCAGCCGTTTCATTAGTAGCTATTGGATAATACTCACCATAACCCTCCCCGGACAATTTATTTCCGGGAAATCCATGGTGTTCCTGAAAATATCTTACCACCTTAACTGCCCTGTCGGCGGACAGTTCCCAGTTGGTAGGGTAAAACATCGTATTAATTGGCTGTGTATCCGTATGTCCCTCAACACGAACCCTGTCAATCTGATCTTTATAGTGAAGCAGGGCACTGGCGATTCTGTCAAGAATTTTTCTTGCATCCGGTTTCAGATCCGATTTACCTACATCAAACAGCACATAATCCTTGAACCGGATAAGAATTTCTGTGTGGGTTGGAGATAGTTTAAGTTCAGCCGGAATTTCATTTTCTTCTACGTATTTCTGTATATCTTCGTACAATTTTAAAAACGGATCCTGGCCGGGCTTATCTTCTTCTTTTTCTTTTCTGTATCCATCCAGCCGTTCTAAATCTATCTGAGGGATGGAGGTATCATCAACACCCGGTAACCGATCAAGGCTGGCTCCCCCTTCTAATACCCCTATGTTACCGCGTAACGACTGAACCAAGGCTTCCCATTTCTGGGCATTTATGGTTGAAAATGAATACAGCATTACGAAAAAGGTCAATAACAGGGTAACCATATCAGAATAAGTTACAAACCATTCTGCTACTCCGCCGGATGAACTTTTTTCTTTTCGTTTCCTAGCCATATTACTCTTCACCTTCAGATGTATTTTCATTTAAGATTTTTCTTTCGTTTGGCGGAAGAAAAGCTTTAAGCTTTTCTTCAATTATCCTGGGATTTTCACCTGCCTGTATTGAAAGCATTCCTTCTAACATAATTTCTTTATAGAGTAATTCCTGTGAGCTCCTGTATTTAAGCTTGGTTGACATCGGAATAAAAAATAAGTTCGCCAGCACAGAACCGTAAAAAGTGGTGACCAGTGCTACAGACATATTTGGTCCAACTGAAGAAGGATCATCAAGGGTCCTGAGCATGTTTATAAGTCCTATCAGTGTTCCGATCATTCCAAAAGCCGGTGCCAGGGAGGCCATTGTTTCAAATATGGCCTGCCCATGGCTGTGCCGTTCCTCAAGAAATGTAAGCTCGGCTTCCATAATATTTCTGACCAGTTCAGGATCAGCACCATCAACGATAAGCAGAATTCCCTTTTGCAGAAATGGCTCGTCCAGTCTATAGGCCGCCTCTTCAAGGGCCAGTAACCCCTCTTTTCTGGCGATATTTGCCAAGTCAATAATCTGGTTTATTATATTCCCAGGATCCTGCAATTTAGTAAAAAACAGATTTTTTGAAATCCTAAAGATCTCCAGCACTCTTCTGAGGGGATACGACAAGAGGGTTGCTGCAAAAGTACCGCCCAGTGTTATCATTATGGAAGGGGCATCATAATAGCTGCCTAAATCTCCTGACATTTGTATTCCTGCTATAATAAATGCTGCTCCGGCAATAATACCTGCCAGTGTTGCTATATCCATATATTACACCTCGCTCCCGAACCTTTCCTCATCTCCATATGGGAAATAGAAAATTTTCCGTTTGAATTCAGCTATGCGCTGAATAATTACATCAACATCTTCTTTTATTACAACTTTTCTGTCATTGGTCAATGTAATAACAGTATCAGGAGTTTTTTCAATATACTGTATAATGTCAGGATTTATATAGAATTCTTCACCGTTTAACCGTGTTACTTTTATCATAATTTCACCCCCACCGGTTACTTAATTTCACAGCCGGGCTGTGTTCCCGGCTGTGAAATTAATAAGCCCTAACGTTTAATGTTAACCAGTTCATTCAACATTTCATCTGCAACGGTGATGATTCTCGAATTAGCCTGGAACCCTCTTTGCGCAACAATCATATCGGTAAATTCTTTCGCCAGATCTACGTTTGACATTTCCAGGGCGCCGGAAATAATACTGCCTCTGCCTCCAATACCTGCCCTGTCATATCCGGATAAACCGGCATTGACGGTATCCTGGAACAGGTTATTTCCTATCTTGTTCAAGCCGGCCGGATTGCTGAACATAGCTATGGCCAGCACTGCATCTTCCCTGGATCGGCCGTTGGAATAGTATCCAATGATCCGGCCTTCCTGATCAATGCTTATTGAGTTCAGGCTTCCCGCCGGATAACCAGTTGCAGAACCTCTTATCACAGTTGCATCCGCATACTGGGTAAATTTCTCCGGACTAAATCTAATATCGTCGCTTTGCAGAATGATATTGGCAGCGCCGGTCACGTCATCATTCATAACAATTCTTATATCGGAATTCATCAGTGATTGGAGCAATCTCCCGTCTTCCGAAAAGATAAGAACACCATGAGCAGTACCGGTATCAATATCATTAGTTCCATCACCGTCAAGATCATAACCCTGAGCTGCACCAGGCAGGGATGAATCTATGTCAACCATCGGTTCAATATGGCTTATAGGATAATCATTTACTTCAATCATTACAGTATCACCCCCTGCCAGGTCATCCCCGAAGGCTACTTGCACGTGTTCATTGCCATTTACCAGCACTACAGCCTGTCCGGAACCAAGGCTGGCAGCTCTGCTATCAAATTCTGCCTTATTATTAACGACAACGAATTCATACTGGACAATGCCGGAAGCTGTTTCCACCGACAGGCTTTTTATCTCATGCGGATAAACAATAGGTTTCCCCATATTATCTACTTGAATAGGGTTGCCTGCAATTTCATCATTTTGCAGTTCGTAATCTGTAATATGGGTTGCTGCATTGCTTACCGGCGCAGGTATCATCTTCCATGACCATATATTTGGGCTTTGTTTCGTAAACACGAAGTCAATCTTGTGTTCATTCCCCTGGGAATCATACACACTTGAACTGTATGTTATCACATCACCGATATTGGCGGTTCCGTCAAGATTACCTTCGAATCTTATAATATCAGTAGCTTTTGCAGCCATTGAAAGGCCGGACAGATTGATGGTGCTGGGTGGTACACTGGTGTCAACATACTCAACTCCCGTCTGAGGGTCCACAACTAAAGTGTTCCAGCCAAGAACCTTCAGACCTCCCGGATATACTACATTTCCATCAACATCTATATCAAAGTTGCCTGCCCGTGTGTAATAATCATTGATACCATCCGTTACTATGAAAAATCCTTCGCCGTCGATGGCAAGGTCGGTAGCTTTATCAGTTCTCTGCACACCGGTACGGGTATGCAATACATCAATTGTAGCCACCGAAACACCCAATCCAACCTGTTGAGGATTTGTACCGCCTCTGTCCCCAACCTGTGACGGGGCAGAAGCATTTTTTAGCGTCTGGTTAAGTATTTCCTGGAAAGTAACACGGCTGGATTTATACGCAACGGTATTCACATTAGCAATATTGTTTCCGATAACGTCCATCTGAACCTGGTGTACCTTCAAACCGGATATACCGGAATACAATGATCTCATCATAATGCAATAAACCTCCTTTGGATTTCAGCGCAGCTCATCCCGTCAGTCGTTCGGGGATGATAAAGCCTCCTAAAGAAGGTCCGGCTATAATATAACTGCGCCATCAATATTTGTAAATATGTTTTCTTTAAGGTTTTCCCCATCAACGGCTGTAACAACCGTTTTGGTGGGAACATTGACTATCAAAGCCAGATCCCCCATCACTATCAGGGAATCCCTTACTCCTTTAGCCTGGGCTTTTTCCACAGCTGAATTTATTCTGTCTATTTGAGTGTGTGATAGGGATATACTCCTCTGATTCATTCTTTGTTGTGCATGTTTACTGAACTTAACCGTCTTTCCCTGATTTAGCGCATCTTGAAATATATTCTTAAAATCAATATCTTTTGAAGTTATGCTTTGATTTTTTGGCTGCCGGGGAACGGAAATTCCATTTATCCTTCCTGGCATGATAGTCCGGTTGTAATCAATTTTTCCGTTATTCATTGCTCACCACTTCCTTTTAACCGCCATCAATCATATCAGCCTCATCGTCAGAGTATACGGTAACGATGTCATCCATACTTATATCCTGTCCGTTTACACGCAGATAGATATTCCCGTCATATAGTGATACGCTTTCAACCCGACCGAGTATGGTAACTATATCTGATGAATTCCCTATCCTTTTTTTAGCGTAGACCATCTTCCCAACCAGACTCAACGCTTTCATTGAACTAAAATCATTGCTCAGGTTCTGCATCTGTTCCAGGGTGCTGAATTGAGCAAGTTGGGCGATGAACTCCTTGTCCTCCATTGGATTTAAAGGATCCTGATATTTTAGCTGTGTTACAAGAATTTTTAAGAAATCGTCCTTCCCCAGCTGGTTAGGCATTTTTTTCTCTGTGTTTGTAGTTTGATATATTTGAGAGTATGTCACCGTTTCTGCTCTCACTTTATCCCTCCCTTCTATGCAAAACAATCAATTTTGCTTCCCCATTGGGAATAATACCCAGCCGATGTTGTATTGCTGTTATTTAACTGTACAGCTTCTCTTACCTCTTGTCCTTTTTTAGCCGAACTTTTCTGCCATGTTGTACTGCGATAGTCATTCCACTGTGATTGCTGATACATGCTGCCAATATTAACATCAAGACGAGCCAGATTATAACCTTCCTGGGCTAATATTGATTTCAGATCATGTTGGTTTGATTCAATCAGGTCTTTTACAAATTGAGACTGGGCTGTTATTTTGACCGACATTTCACCGTTTTCAAGTACAACTTTTAAAACAATCCTTCCCAGTTTTTCCGGCTTAATGTGCACTTCCATTTCCGAGCGCTGACCGGTCATCAATACATTAATCCTGTCTGCCAGCTGCATTACAAACTCCTGATTGCTGTTCTGTCCTGCTATCTGAATCGGAGAATCAGGATTATCAAACAACCGGCTGCTGCTGTCAGCCATGAGATAACTTTGGGCAAAAGATTCATCTTTCCGGCTGGCCTCTATGCGTGGTTCACTATGACCAGACATACTCTCGCCAGTTGCATTCCCGCCAGCATCGGATAATGGATCTGACGGATCATTGTTCCTTGCTACACTGCTTATTTTCTGAACCGGTTCACCGCTGGTATCCTGCTCATTAGCCGGCTTTATTTCCTGAATGATGCTGCTGTTATCATTATCAGATTCAGCCCTATAGGCTACATGCAGTTTATCTTGTTTTATTTCATGATCGGTTTTAACAGCTAATTCAATCGGTATTACAGTTTCAGGTTCAAGTACTTCCCCCATCCGTTCTGCGGTGGCGGGAAATATAATCTCTGAAACAGGAATTTCTGCCGTTTTATTTAAGGCAGAACCGGCTGAATAAGGATAAAAGCTTTGATTAGCCATCACAACTTTATCAAATGCGGGTAATTTACTCTGAATGGTCCGGACATTTGGCTCCCCGGTTTGAGAATATAAGGTGTGTTGCGATGACAAGCTGTCCGGCCCAAATGGCATATCGGGCACTATGTCGTTTTGGAATATCTCTGCAGCGTTTTCTTCATCAACAACGGTCATCTCCATCAGGTCAGGATGCTGAAAAGCAGTATTCAACATAACAGATTCATCCTGACTCAATATGGCACCGCTGTTGGTGCTGCATTTATCACTTTCTGCATTGCAGCCGTCAGGTGTTACCAGATTCTGAATTAAAATATTTTGCAGCAAATCATTAAAGATACAGCCGCCATCTTGAGCAGACCCATTGTCAGAGACTTTCTTTTCAGGCTCATCTTTATGCGACAGCACATGTTGTATCGCAAACATCACCATTGGCCTATCACCTCCTTCCGGTTTTATTTTTTTATATTTATATTAATCATTTGCCTCATAAGGCAGTTCATCACTACTCATCATGTCATTAGTTAAATCTGCAGCTTTTTTTGGTTCCATAAGCCCTAAAATTTCAGCGCTTTTTTGTTTGGACATATTTTTAAGTATTTGTATTACCCGGCTGTTATCCTCTATCTCGGATAAGATGGAGGCAGCCTGTTCAGCGTACATGTTTTCGTATAGCTTGGCGACTTGTTTTACATCTTCCATCTGTGAAGATAATTCTTTCTGCAATATTTCAATTTCGTTTTCCCGTTGCTGCAACTCAATATCCTTCTGTTCCAATTCCTGTTGTTTGTTTTCCAATCTGTAACGGAGATTGTTCAGCTCGTCTTCTATCAGCTTCAGCCTTGCTTTCTCATTCTCTATATTCTGCCATTCCTTTTGTATCTTAATTTTTTCTTCTGAAAGAACATCACTACCGGTCGATTTGCTGAATACTGCCGTTACCTTCGCCCTAACTCCTCCAAAGTCAAACAAAAACAATAATCCGGCTAAAACGACAATAAACAGAATCACGGTGATAATAATGATGCTTTTGAAAGACTTCTTCCTTTTTTTGTTTATATTCTGAAACTGATTAGCCATTTAGATATCCACCTTGCCGATATAGTTTATAACCGGTATATTCATCAATGGTTTTTTGGTATCTTTTTTCTAATTCAAAGATGTAATCTCTGTATTGATTTTCTTTTAGTTCACTCAATACATTAATTCTTTTTATTAAGTTTACTAATCTGGCCTTTATTTCCTCTACATGATTTTCAGCACGTTTAACAATTTGTTCCTGTTGTCTTATGTTTTGACGTATGGCATGTACATAGTCAGCATACATTCTGATTATATGTACCGATGTTCCTTTAACCGCCATATTAACCATATCATCGGTAATCAAATTAAGCTCGTTGTACATATCCACAAGAATTTTATACTGCTGGTTCAGGTAAGCCTGGGCGGTGGTGAACTCTGATTCCGTCTGTTTTTTTCTAAGTTTGTTTACCTTTAAAATAGTTTCCAGAGAAAACTTAAACTTAGCCATTTCCGGCATCCCTACCTAAGTCTAAGAAGCTTTAGATTTTACTATCTTATACAACCACTGTCGGGTGTCATCAAAACTTGAATTTTCATCAACCGTCTGTTGTAAAAAATCATTTATCTGCGGCATTTTTTCAATTGCCTCGTCAATTTCTGCGTTGCTCCCCCTCCGATAAGCCCCGATATTAATAAGATCCCTCGCTTCTCTGTATGCTGCCATAAGCGTTTTTATCATTGTTGCCGCTTCATAGTGTTCGGGTTTGGTAATATCCCGCATTACCCTGCTTACACTGTTGAGCACATCAATGGCCGGATAGTGATTGCGATTGGCCAGTTCTCTAGATAACATTATATGGCCGTCCAAAATACCTCTGGCAGCATCGCTTATGGGTTCGTTAAAATCATCGCCGTCCACCAGAACGGTATATAATCCAGTGATAGAACCTTTCTCACTATTGCCGACTCTCTCCAAAAGCTTTGGCAAAATCGAATATACCGACGGAGTATAACCTCTGGAAACCGGTGGCTCCCCAATAGCCAGACCCACTTCACGCTGAGCCATTGCAAAACGGGTCAGGGAATCCATCATCAGCAGGGTATCCTTCCCCTGGCTTCTGAAAAACTCAGCAATAGTTGTGGCTACAAAAGCAGCCCTTAGACGTACTAAGGGAGGCTGATCGGATGTGGCAACGACCACCACGGATCGTTTAAGCCCGTCCTCTTTTAAATCTTTTTCAATAAAATCCCTGACCTCACGTCCCCTTTCGCCAATTAAAGCAATTACATTTACATCAGCCTGAGTATTTCTTGCAATCATACCCAGCAATGTACTTTTGCCAACACCGCTCCCGGAGAAAATTCCCAACCTTTGACCCCGGCCGCATGTCAACAAACCATCTATAGCCCTAATCCCAAGCACCAACGGAGTCAGTATACGCTGACGGTTCAGGGGATGAGGAGGAAGGTTGTTAATGGAAGCAGATTCCTGAACCTCAATGTGTCCTTTACCATCAATCGGATTTCCGAAACCATCTAATATTCTCCCAATTAAGCCTAATCCGACAGATACCGTAAATTTTTTATTTGTTAACAGCACCTTGCTTCCCGGACCAACCCCTTGAAGTTCACCATACGGCATGAGTAATATACTTTCATTATTAAATCCAACTATTTCAGCCCGTATATACGAGGTTTCATCTATGTTGTATATATAGCATATTTCTCCGATTTCGCCTGAGGGTGCTGTGGCTTCTATTGTAAGCCCTATAACTTTGTCTACCTGTCCTATGCATTTTACGACGACAGCCTGGTCAATTTTTTCTCTGTATTTTTTCACCGATATGCTGCTCATATCAACCTCCGCTTAAAGCCATCTCTATCTCATCAATACGTGTTTGTATACCTCCATCAATTACACCGTTTTCAGTTTCAATAATGCAGCTGCCCGGACCAATTTGCTGATCTTCGATTATTTCTATATCATCTATTGATTGTAATTTGGACATAAAAGCTTCTTTTAAGTCCTCTATTCTTTGTCGATCATCGGTACTGATCCGCAGCTTTATTCTGGCTTTACCTTGTACTTTGCGTAAGGTTGACTCAATTATATTTCTTAAAACTTCATCATCTTGTTCCAAACTGTCGTATACTACTTTCTTTGCTATATCCAATGCCAAATCAACCAAATCCTGTTCGAACTGATGATAAAGATTCTGTCTTTCTTCAATAATCTCTTTTTTTAATGTCTCAATTTCATGGAATTCGCTGGTGAAAAGGTGTTCTGCCTTTTTTATTCCCTCTTTAAATCCTTCTTTAAAACCATCCTGTTTTGCTTTTTGTTTGATTTTTTGTGTTTCAAGGGCAGCGGCATCTATTATTGAGTTAGCCTTACTCCTTGCGTCTGCAAGGATTTTCTCAGCTTCTTTCCTTGCTTCCTGCAGCAATTTTTTGTGTTCATCATCAGATTTCTGGTTATATATCAATATTTTCCGATTATGGTTTTCTTCCAAATGTTCTAGGGCAACCCTTTTTTTCAACATGAATTTATTACCGTTATTAACAAGTATTTCGCTGGATTTTAGTATGTTAGACAATTATCTCATCACCGCCTCCCCTGGAAATGATTATCTCACCGGCCTCTTCGAGCTGTCTTATGATATTTACAATCTTCTGCTGCGCATTCTCTACATCCCTGAGCCGTACGGGACCGAGGTATTCCATATCCTCCTTAATCATATCCTGCAGACGTTTTGACATGTTTGCAAATATAACCCTGCTGACTTCTTCACTTGCACCTTTCAAAGCCAGTATCAGATCGTTGTTATCAACTTCACGGAGAAATCTCTGTATGGAGCGATTATCCAGAGTCACTATATCTTCAAATACGAACATCCTCTGTCGTATCTCCTCTGCCAGTTCGCTATCCTGAAGTTCTAGATTTTCCATTATATGTTTTTCCGTACCGCGATCAACAGACAATAAAATATCAACCAATGCTTGTATACCGCCAGCATTTGTAAAATCAGTGGTAAGCATGGCTGACAGCTTTCTTTCAAGCACCCTTTCGACTTCCTTTATAACATCCGGAGAAGTTCTATCCATCAAAGCTATTCTGGTTGCTACCTCTACCTGCTTATCCTGAGGTAAGGAAGAAATAATAGCGGCAGCTTGTTCCGGCCGCAGATATGCCAGCACCAAAGCGATGGTTTGAGGGTGCTCATTCTGTATGAAATTAAGAATTTGCGAAGGATCGGCTTTCCTTACAAAATCAAATGGGCGTACCTGTAAGGAGGATGTAAGCCTGTTTATTATTTCAAGAGCCTTTTGACTCCCCAGGGCCCGTTCCAGTATGTCTCTGGCATACCCAATACCGCCTTCGGATATATAATTCTGAGCAAGGCACAGCTGATAGAACTCTTCCAGTACCTGGTCTTTTATATCCGATTCTACTTTGGACAGATTGGCTATCTCCAGCGTCAACTGTTCAATTTCGTCTTCATTTAAATGCTTATATATTTCTGATGCCTTTTCTTTTCCGAGGGATATAAGAAGAATGGCAGCTTTCTCCCGTCCCGTCAGTGCTCCCCTTGTTCTTGCCATACCAATCCTCCTACTCTTCGCTTAACCAATTTCGAAGCAACTGGGCAACAGCCGCCGGTTGTTGTGAAATCAACCTTTCCAGCTGTTTCCTTACTTGATTTTGGTCATCAGTGCTTATATCCAATTCAGGTATTTCAGGCTGCTGTTCCTGAGCAGCTGCTTCTGCCAGAAGTTCCTGGGCTGCAGCAGCTTCAGCACGAGCCCTGCGCATTCTCAACCAGATAACTATTAGTATAATAGTCAAGACTGCTATACCTGCCAGCAACCAGAAAGCTAAACTTGTCATAAACCCTTCCTGCTGATCCCGTCGTTCAAAACCTTCAAGAAGTTTTTCCTGAAGTGAAGTATCAAATTTCATACTATGAACCGTAATTCTTTCAAGATCCGTTCCAATGGCCGTTGCAAGTAGCTCTTTTACCTGTTGTATAATTTGCTGATCCAACGCTTCATTGTCAATTATTACAGAAATTGACAGATCTTCAACTTTTCCCTGCTGTTCTTCTATTGTCTCTTTTATTTCATTTATTTCATAATTTATAATCTCATGGCTTTTATCATAAGAACTGTCTCTGTCATATTCAAACTCTGGATACTCTGTTGTGTTTGATGGTTCTCCCACTGCACCTTCTGGTGTAACATTTCTGACACTTTCTCTTAATGTTTCTCTGCTTGCGATTATTCCATCCTCATCAGTTACAGGCTCAAATGTAACCGATTCCCTTAATCTTTTATCAAAATTCAGTTTTACATTGACGGTGGCAACAACCTTTTTATATCCAAAAACCGGTTCCAACAGATCAATTATCTGATTTTTTATCCGTTCTTCAACCTGATTTTCTAAATCAAACTGATTGTCAACTATTTGCTTGTCATCATATGACTCCCCGCTTAAAACATTCATATTTGTATCAATAATAGTTATGTTTTCATATTTTAGTCCCGGCACGCTTTTAGCAACCAGGTGAATTATATTGTTCGCCTGAATGGGAGTTATATTATAGCCCGGTTTTGTCTTTATGATTACCGAGGCAGTAACCGGAATCTCCTGACTTTTAATTACAAAGTCATCTGTCTCCGGCATAGCTATAGTAACGACGGCGTCATCCACTCCTTCAAGAAATCGAATGGATTGACTCAATCTTTCCTGGAGCTGAATAATTTGCAGCATTCTTTTCTCGTCACTAGTCTGTCCGAAGCTACTGTTGTCGAATAATATATCATAGTTAAAGCCGGAACGCGGATATCCTTCCGATGCCAACTGCATTCTCAGCTCTGCCTCTTTGTTTTTTGGAACCAATATGGTGGATGTTCCTTCGAGTTTCGGTTGAACTCCTAGTTCTTTTAACTTGGAATAAATCTCTGACGCTTCCTGGTTGTTTAGTCCGCTGTACAATACTACGTGCTCTTCTCTAGACAGAAATAAAGCGGAAATGGCCAAAACAACTATAAATGAAACCAGAGCGATAATAAAAATTTTCTTTTGTGTACTGTTAAGCTTTTCCCATTGCTGATTTAATTGTTGCTTTATCGCATTCAATGATGTCGCCATTTAATCCCCGCTTTCATATAAAAGGCTGATTTATTCTAAAATTTTCCTATCTATTTTACACAATATCTGAGTATACATAAATCAGCCTTTCGACCTATTTTTTTATGTTTCACAAAAAAACGCCATATTTCAACTGTTTGTAGGTAAAATACGACACTTAGTATATGAAATACAAGAAAATAAAC
>ERZ773359.454-NODE-454-length-58654-cov-617.460332_pt1 | contig 58654 bp, 60 predicted proteins | sample MGYA00374955_ERZ773359 | MGnify/ENA primary metagenome ERZ773359 (study PRJEB29098, sample SAMN04486028) | biogas fermenter metagenome | study: EMG produced TPA metagenomics assembly of the Biogas fermentation microbial communities from Germany - Plant 4 DNA1... | reverse complement strand
AATTTTACAACGATTACTTTGTAAGGTTAAAAGAAAACCTAAGCTTTTTTAAGCCACTATCATCCTCATGATATCTTATTACTTTATCAAATCCTTGAAAGGCCAGTATTTCTTTAAAAGTATCTCTCAACTGATTTATATGTCCAAAATAGTTAACTTCTACTTCTACCCTTTTCCCTTCCTCCTTTAAGGTTAAATTCTTCACCTCATATTGCCTATTTTTAGAGTAAAGCAACATCATTATGCTATTTATGCTTATAGCTTTTTCTTCTTTTATTTCCATTGGCTTATTTGAATTTTCTTTTTCTAAAGTAACCCTTAACCTTTCTATCTCCCTTTTGGTACATAATATAAGTTTTCCTTGAATCAAAAAAATTATTATTAGTATTATGGATGCAGCGCAATAGATGAACCTCTTCATTTACTTTGATTACTCTCCTTCGTAGTAATATGAAAAGAAAGCTTATAACCCTCTTGCGTATTCTCAATAGTTGAAAGTTCAGTAATAAAAAATTCTTCTCCTTCCTCTAATGCTTTTAAAAGATCTATACAAGCAATTTCATCCTTTCCCATAACTTCAACCCATATCTTGCCTTCATCAAAGAAAAAGGACTTTAACTTAACTGATTTACCTAAATACTTTTCAAAGCTTTCTCTGAGATTAAATATATATTTATAATCTTCCTTTGCATATGAAAGTTTATAAGCTTTTATATTAAAAACCGCTTTGCTACTAGCAGCAGCTAATTCTTCTTTTTTACTGGAAAGGAAAGAAAAAGTTATCAAATTAATTGTAAGTAAAAACATTAATATGGTTTTATACATTTTATTATCTCTTTTCTTAAGCATTTTTTCATATTCCTTCATTATAAAGTTATGTCTTTTCATTAAAACACACCTGTATATTTTCTTATTATTTTTGATTCATTCACTGTACCCATATTCTTAAAGCAATAATTACTTAGCCCTTCCATAAGTAGATTTGCTTTTTCATAATTTAGGGTTATGATTATAGGCACCTGCTCCCCTTTATTGTTAAAATCATTCAACATTTTATTAAGGGATTCTATAATAACTGGCATTTCTTTACGATTATATAATAAACTATTTTTCAAAAAACCCTCACTTGAAGATATTATGTAGGTATAATTATTAGAATCAAATACTAATATAAAATTCTTCACTTTCAATGCTTTTTTTACAAAATAGTGATAACAGTGTTGAATAAGATATACTCCAACAACTTGCTGCCTACTGCTTATACTATTATATAAAATGTTTTTCTTGGAATTTATGCAATATAGCATAATCTTATATTTTTTATTTTTCTTACTAATAATTTCATAGCTAAAGGATAGATTGCTGATATCTTCAAAACTACAAACTAAATTATGTGTTATTACATTATCTAACCAAGCTCTTTTTACTTTAGGGATATATATTGTATCAATATATATATCTTCCTCATAAAAAATAAACTTAAGCTTTTTTAGACTTTTTTTCTTAAGCGCCTCTATAATTTCCTGTATATTATCCTCATATACCTTAATTACTTCACTAATAAACATATCAATATCTCCCCACAAATTCATTGCCTAATAAATGAAAAATGAGTCCTTCATCTGTAATATCAATGTCATAATGCTCTACTTGATTATAGTGGAGATTATAGTTATAAACTAATATAAAATGCTCCTCCTGTGGAAGAAAACCCAATCTCATACCATCGCAATCCAAGTTAAGGTCTGACCCATAGGTTTTCAAATATTCAACAATGCTAGATTTACTCCAATGAATATCTTGTTCCTTTAATAAATGATGCAGGCTTGAAAAGACCTTTTCTCTCCGATAGTCATTTTCACTTTTATTCTCTAAAGCATTCCTCCTAACACTTAAACTTCTTCTCCTTTCCAATTCAAATTTAAAGATTAACAAAGAAATGGTTAACAGAAAAAAGCCTGCTAGTAAAGCATAAATAACCATATAGCCTTTTTTTACTTTACATATGCCATATTTATGCATTTTGAATACACTTCTCCTTTGCTACTTACAATATTAACTATCACCAGTCGGCCATATTTTTCTATGTTAAAATCTAAAATATTTTTTAAAAACACATTAACTGTAACAATTCTTCCAGCGATAGAATACTCAATAACTAAGTTGTTCTCACTTTGCCGGATGTAATCTATTCTATCTTCAGAAAATCTTCGTAGTTCTATAACATTTTCTTGTAGCTTCACTTCCTTATTGCCACTTAAAATTTCATTTTCAATGAACCTTAAGGCTTCATTAATATAAAATGCTTCTCTGTTTTCTGTAGCAGCAGTCTTAAATTCTTTTATAAAGTATGCAACCACAAGTAAGATTACTGTCATAAGTATACTCATAATAGCAATAGCCGTGGTCACTTCAACTAAAGTAAAGCCTTTATTACCTTTCTTAATTGTAGCTCCCCTTGTATGTTTCATATTCTATGACATCAACCTTCCCTGCAATTTTATATTTCAATGTAAAAGTGAGCTTTAACACATCGGCACCTGATATTTTTACACTGAGATACGTCTCCTCATTATCTGTGCTAGGCTTTAATAAAGCTAAAATTTGAGGCTCACTTAGCTTATCTACACTTAAGTGCTGATGGTCTATATACCATATATCTTCTGCCCTATAGGCTAGTAACTCATCATGGCTATGATTTAAGGTGATATTTCTAGCAGCTACTTCAATACAATTCATATAATTTGCTAGCTCATTATTCAATTTTTCTAATCTAACCTTGGCCATATACATCTCAAAAGCAGCAACAAGCATCAAGGAGAAGATACTCAAAGCTACCATTACTTCTAATAGAGTATAACCTTTGCTAATTCTTAATTTCCACATACGCTGTCCCTACACTTATAGTTAATTTATGTTCTATACCATATAAATCGAAGTATTTAATAGTGCAAGCATCTGAGGTAAATCCCTTATAATCAATATTTATTCTTTGATTTTGTGAAGCTGTATTGAGCAAATCTAATTCAAAGCCCTGTGGAAGCCTTAGTATCTGCTTACGACTGCTTCCAGTATAGAAGCTAAAAGTATTACTGACTTGATCACACAAAATATAACCCTCTACTTTATTTAAATAGCAGTATTCCCTACAGCTATAAATAAAGGTCATAATTGAATTACTGCATTGTTCAACTACAATATCATTTTCCAGTCTCTTATATCCTTTTATTCCTTTAGTCATGATTAAGAATAATATACTAATTATGCATAAAACCATTAAAAGTTCAATGAAGGTATAACCTTTTCTAATTCTCATATATAATTCTATCTCCCGCTATATCCGTTACTGTAAAAGCTCTATTTTTAATATCAATTTTTATCCAGTAATACTTCCCCTCACTAGTAAAGCCAAGGGTAAACAGCTTTTCATCAGTATTCATAGAAGTAACAGTAATATCTAAATTTATTAGATCCTTCACCCCTTGAACCAGTTTCATAGCATCTAAGTTGCCCTCTTGTTCTTGGTAAAGGCAGATAACAGCCTCAAAAATTTGTTCAGAGTAAAAAGAAACAATTCTATCTTTACTAAAACTAATGTAGTACTTATAAAGGAAGGCACAGCTACTGAATAAAAGTATGACAAGAGATATAGTTATAGTTACTTCTAAAAGGGTAAAAGCCTTTTTCAAGCTGCAACACACCTTTTAAACCCTATATATACTAAACATAGGTAAAATAATTGAAATGACTATACTACCAACCAATAGACCGACAATCAATATAGATATAGGCTGTAGCAACTGAAGGAGCTTTTCCAGTCGAGAGCTTAATTCATCTTCATTCATCAATAATAAGCGTTTTAATATTTCACTTAACTTCCCCGTCTCTTCTCCTAATCCAATCAAAGCTAAAGTACTATAATCAATAATATCTAGATTCATTAAAGCCTCAACTATGTTGCTTCCTTCTCTAATAAGATTAGCACTTTTTAATACTTGATTCCTTATGTAGCTATCAGATATCACAGCCCCAGCCTCTTCTATGGCTGCAACTATATTTATTCCACTGTGATATAATAAAAACAATGCATAAAGAAAATCATAGCAACAGCTTTTACAGTAAATATCCTTTATAATTGGTAGCTTCCTTCTTATAAAAGAAAAATTTACTTTTCCAGTCCTAAAGAAATAAACCAAAAGAAGTAAAGGAGCTAAAGTAATAGCTATAATATATGGAAAGTAATTAACAAGAAGAGTACTGGCAAATAAGGTTATTCTTGTTAATAAGGGAATATCCCCACCTATAGATATAATCATCTCTAGCATGGATGGAACTACGGTGGTTAATAAAACTAAAGCTAAAAATATACTAAATACCATTACAAAGGTTGGATAAATAGATACTTCTATTATTTTTTTACGAAGCCTGCTTTTTTTATAGTAATAAGTATATAAATTGTTAAATACCTCCCCTAAATTTCCTGACTCCTCCCCTATCTTAACCATATTAATTAAAAATTCTGGAAATCTGTGGGGACAATTATTCATTGCTTCATGCAAAGAATCTCCTCTCCTTAAGGCTTGAGCAATGTAAATATTATTCTCATACAATTTTCCTTTCTTAAATCGTAAACTATTAATTCTCAAAGCTTCTAGTAAGGATACTCCACTTTCTAGCATGGTTCCGAAAAACTTGCAAAAGAAGGCTAGTTCATTAAGCTTAATTCCTTGTTTAAATTGGAGTTTTTTAATATGAAATTTCTCTTTATCGGCAAAAATCAAGTATTCCTTTTTATTACTTAAATATTCCATAAGCTCTTTTACATTATTGCCTTCCCATTGACCCTTTACAATATCTCCTTCACAGTTTACTGATATATATCGAAATACTTTCATTTTATCACCTTTAAAAACCTATCCATTACAAACCTTAATAAACTCTTCTGTTGTTGTTATCCCACTCATAACTAAGTCCTTACACTGAGCCTTCAAACTTTCATCTTTATTACTGCCAATGCTATCAGCATTGTTATTACTAATTAATATACTTCTTCTTTTTTCCTCATCTATAGATATTATTTCACTTATAACCTGACGATTTAGATAACCAGTATTATTACAATAGCCACATCCTCTTCCTCTAAATAGCTGTCTTTCATCAGTTATCGTTAGGATATCCTTTTCAAACTGAGATGGATTATAGCTCTCTTTGCAATGAGGACATATCTTCCTAACTAGTCTTTGGCCTATAACAGCTAATAAAGCATCTGCTAGCAAATATTTTTCTACTCCCATTTCTAGTAGCCTAGTTATAGCTCCCTTGGCATCCCTAGTATGAAGAGTAGATAATACTAAATGTCCTGTTATAGCAGCTCTGATAGCAATAGCAGCAGTCTGTTCATCCCTAATTTCCCCTACCATTATAATATCTGGATCTTGCCGCAAAACACTTCTTAAAGCACTTGCAAAGGTTATTCCTGCCTTTGGGTTTACATTTATTTGATTTATGCCCTTTATAGTATACTCAACAGGATTTTCTATGGTTGTTATATTACAACTCTTCATGTTTAGCGCCTTAAGCATAGCATATAGGGTGGTAGATTTACCACTACCTGTTGGGCCTGTAGTTAAAATTATGCCACTACCCTTCATTAGAATATTTTTTACCAACTTATTTTGAGCTTCCTTGTAGTAAATCTTATCCAAGCTAATAAATAAATTGGCTTTATCTAATATTCTTACAACAAACTTTTCACCATGAATTACAGGTATAGAAGATACTCGTAAATCAAATTCCTTATCCTCATAAACATGCTTCCATTTCCCATCTTGAAAGACTCTTTTTTCAGATATATCCATTTGAGCTAGTACCTTAAGCCTTGTTGTAACTGTGCCATAAACCTCTATGGGAAGCTTAAAGAATTGACATAGACTACCATCAATCCTATACCGTATTTGAAAATAACTACTATAGGGCTCAAAATGTATATCACTAGCCCTTCTTTCAATAGCCGTATTAATTATGTAGTCTAAAATTTTTACCCCTGGGGCATTAAGATTATCTTGAGACTCCTTCGTGCTGTTAAACTTAACTTCATCAACTTTTAGTTCATTTTTTAAATTATCTATAGCCCTTAAAAAACTCAAATGCTTGTAAGCTTTAGATATCAGTTTATCTAAATTCTCAATATTTTTCTCAACTATGGATATCTTCATTTTGGTAATTAATTTTAATCTAGAACCTAATTCCTTAAAATCATTATCTCTAGTAGCTATATATAAAAGATTATCTTTAACCTTGAAGGGAAGGATTCCGTTTTTAATAGCAAACTCTGCTGGTATTAAATTAAGCACTGAGGAATCAATTTTAATTACATTTGCCTCAGTTAACAAAAACTCATGGTCCTCCATTAAGCTTTCACCTCTACATCTGCCTATGGGAAAATGTACAGTTTAATTATTGACACTTTATACATTTTTAATCACATACTAGAAAAATATCTTATTTGGACTATCCACTTGACAATAGCAATTTCTTTATCATAACATTAAAGCATGTCGTACATTTGAAATACTATACATATTACTTGTGACCACAGGAAGGATGATAAAGGTGGCTTTAGATGGTATATTTTTGCACTCCTTATGCCTAGAGCTTAAGGATAATATATTAAATGGAAAAGTAGATAAGATTAATCAGCCTGAAAAGGATGAAATTATTATAACCTTTAGAAAGGACAATAAAAACATTAAGGTTCTAATTAGCGCAAGCTCAAATTATCCTAGAATTCATATAACTGAAAGAAGCAAGGCTAATCCAATGCAGCCTCCTATGTTTTGTATGCTTTTAAGAAAATACTTAATAGGAGCTAAATTAATCAACATTGAGCAAAGGCACTGTGATAGAATTCTATGTCTAGATTTTGAAAGCAGAGATGAGATGGGCTTTGACAGTATTTATACATTAATTGTTGAAATTATGGGCCGTCACAGTAATATTACCTTGATTAGAAAAAGGGATAATATTGTAATGGATAGCATTAAGCATATTACTCCCAATATAAATTCATATCGTTCCATATATCCCGGCATTAATTATAAGTTTCCTCCAGAACCTAATAAGCTAAATCCTTTAGATTTCTCTGAGGATGTTAATATAGACCTAGATTCTTCTGTCTCAATTTCTGACAGCTCAATTTTAACTAAAATATTCACAGGAGTAAGCTCCTTATTATCCAAGGAAATAGTATACTTGTTTCAAACTAATAGTTCTGGTAACAAGCCTGATGACCTAAAGAACCTTTTGAAATTTGCAAAAAACTTCTTTCAATCCATTAATCAAAATAGCTTTACCTATACCCTCTACTCAGATAGCAAGGGTAATTACAAAGATTTTTATTGTTTTTACTTATCCACAATGAAGGATTATAAAGTTACTAAATATGATACTGCTAGTAAATTATTAGACCTATTCTATTACACTAAGGATAAGCAAGACAGGCTAAATCAGAAAAGCTCAGATCTCCAAAAGCTTGTTATCAACAATATTGATAGATGTAAAAAGAAAAGCATCATACTAAAGCAATCACTACAGGAATGTAAGCAAAAAGATAAGTACAAACTTTATGGCGAGCTCCTTACTGCCAATATTTATTCCATAAAAGAAGGAGATAAAAGTGTTAAGGTATATAACTATTACTCAGAAAAGGAAGAATATATTATCATACCACTAAAGGAAAATAATACTCCTTCAGAAAATATTCAATATTACTTTAAAAAATACAATAAATTAAAAAAGACAGAAGAAGCTGCTCTAGAGCAACTTGAAAAAAATGAAGCTGAATTAGAATACCTACAATCTGTCCTAACTAACATTTTGAATTGTGATAGCTATGATGAAATAGAAGACGTTAGAAATGAACTAGTAGAAACCGGATATATAAAATTTAAAAAGAGCAGCGGTAAGACAAAGAAGGCACAATCTAAGCCTTTACACTTTCTTTCATCCGATGGCATTGACATTTATGTTGGGAAAAATAATATACAAAATGATTATTTAACCTTAAAATTCGCAGATAAAAAGGATATCTGGCTCCATACTAAAAATATTCCTGGTTCTCATGTTATTATAAAGAATAACAATAATATATCTGATAAAACCTTGGAGGAAGCTGCAATTTTAGCTGCTTATTATAGTAAGGCTAAGGATTCAACTAAGGTAGCCGTTGACTATACTGAGGTAAAAAACGTAAAGAAGCCCTCTGGAGCTAAGCCAGGAATGGTAATATACACCACTAATAAAACTATATATGTAGATCCTTATGAAATAAACTTAAAGAAAGTATAAAGTTTATAGAATTTAAGCAAAAAATAAAGAAGCGCAGCTTCTTTATTTTTTTGCATTATTTATGTATTGATAATAATAACATAAGAGCCTACCATTGTATAGCTTTCTGTTTTTATCTGCCTTTCTTTTAAAGCACTTTTCAAATTCGTAATAGGAAGTTAATACAAAAAAGGACCACTCATCGTGTGCCTTATAAAGATTTCCTAAAATCTCATAGAGTTTTCGAACCTCTTTTTCCTCACCCAATCTTTCTCCATAGGGAGGATTAGTTATAATATAAGCATATTTCTTTCGTGAACTAAATTCCTCTATAGGTAGTTTTTGAAAGTTAGTATAAGCCTCCACTCCTGCCTTTATAGCATTTTCCCTTGCGGTTTTTAATATTTTTCCATCTTTATCAGAACCAAAAATAATAAATTCTTTATCATTTATAGCCCCTTCAGCCTCTTTTCTAACCTTCTGCCATATGCTTCTATCAATATTAGGCCATTCTTCGCTAACAAAGCTTCTTCTTAAACCTGGAGCCATGTTTTTTCCAATCATTGCAGCTTCCACCGGTATGGTTCCAGAACCACAAAAAGGATCATAGAGCAGCCGATCAGGTGTCCATTTGCTTATAAGAACCAAAGCTGCTGCTAAAGTTTCTTTTAAAGGTGCTTCTCCTGCATTTTCCCTATAGCCCCTTTTATGTAGTCCTGGTCCTGAAGTATCTACAGTTAGAGTAACAATATCCTTCAATATGGCTACTTCTATTTTATATACTGGTCCATCCTCTGTAAAAACTTCTCTACGATATTTTCTCTTCATAGCTTCTACTACTGCTTTTTTCACTATAGCTTGACAATCTGACACACTAAAAAGCTTGGATTTAACTGATTTTCCTGTAACATGCATCTTTCCGTTTTCCGGAATAAGCTTCCACCAGTCTACTGCTTTTGCTCCCTGAAAAAGCTCCTCAAAGCTTTCAGCCTTAAATTCTGCCATCTTAATAAGCACTCTATCGGCAGTCCTAAGCCATATATTTGCTTTTGCTATATCTTCTTCATCACCTTTAAAGTTTACCCTGCCATTTTCAGTTTTTATATCCGTATATCCTAAGTTTTTCAACTCTGTAGCTGTAATTGCCTCTATACCAAAGGTTGATGTTGCTATTAAGTCATATTTCATTAAAACTTCTCCTTATAAAACCGATTTATTCTTAAAAAGACTACCGCTAAAGGTAGTCTACTATATATTTTTATCACTAATCATGTAATTATTCAAGAATAAAAAGGATATTCCCATCTTTAAAGGGAACATCCTTCTACTATCTTATTTGCTTACTTTTACTTCCTCTTCTTTTTCAGTTGCACTTTTTTCAGGTAATATCAGATTTAGAATTATTCCAGCTATAGTTGCTAAAGCAACCCCTTCTATAGCTACATCTGATCCACCTACTGCAAATTTAATCTTAGCTCCGCTTATTCCTAGTACTATTACAACAGAAGCTATAATCAAATTCTTCTTTTTACCAAAGTCTATCTTTTCTTCTACAAAAATTCTGAAGCCTGAAGAAGCGATTATTCCGAACAACAATATGCTTATACCACCCATAACTGGATATGGAATATTCTTAATTAACATTGCTAAAGGTCCAACGAAGGAAAGTATGATAGCTATTATTGCAGCTCCACCTACAACCCATACAGAATAAACCTTTGTTATAGCCATAACTCCAATGTTTTCACCATAAGTAGTGTTTGGAGGACCTCCTACTAAACCAGCAAACAAGGTAGCAAGTCCATCACCAAGAATTGATCTATGAAGACCAGGATCCTTTGTAAAATCTCTTCCGCAAACATTATTTGTTACATACACGTGACCAATATGCTCTGCTAGAGTAACGAAGGCTATTGGAGCCATCATTATCATTGCACTAACATTAAATTCAGGGAATACAAACTTAGGTGATGTAATTAACTTTGCATTGAGAATCTCATTGACAGCGCTCTCTGGAACTATACCTAGAACAAAGGCAGATATATATCCTACAACCATTGCGATAAGAATAGGTATTATTCCTAGAAAACCCTTAAAGTACATAGAACCAAGTATACCTACAAGTAAGGTAATAGCTGCTACAGCTATTGTTTTAGCATCTGTTGAATCTCCAGTTAGTCCTGACCAACTAGCTGCTGTTCCTGCTAGAGATAAACCTATAACAATTACAACTGAACCAATTAGTACCGGTGGTAGAGCCTTGTCCAACCACTTTGTTCCTGCAAATTTAATTATTGCAGCTACAATTGCGTACACAACACCTGCTGCTACTATACCAGATAACATACCTCTAAAGCCATAATTTTGAGATGCTATAGTCATAGCATTAATAAAAGCAAATGATGATCCAACATAGGCAGGTAGCTTTGCTTTTGTGCAAAGTATATAGATTAAAGTTCCAACTCCACTACAAAAGAGTGCCATGGATGGTTCCATCTTTGTTAAAATAGGTACTAATATAGTAGCTCCCACCATTGCAAATAAATGCTGAAAACTTAAGGGTAAGGTCTTTAAAATAGGCAATCTTTCTTCTACGTCTACAAAATTTCTCATTAATAATTCCTCCTTCTTAATCTCACTGGATTAATTTAAAAGATATATCTTAAGTTAATCTAGCTCATAAATTTTTACTGAATCTTCCTTATCTATTTCTGTAAGGGATACTGAAATTAGTTCATTTCTTGAAGTAGGAATATTCTTTCCTACAAAGTCAGCTCTTATTGGAAGCTCTCTATGTCCTCTATCAATTAAAACTGCTAATTGAATCATCTTAGGCCTTCCAGCATCAATTACGGCTTCTAGAGCAGCTCTAGCGGTTCTACCAGTGAATAGTACATCATCTACTAAGACTACCTTCTTACCCTTTACCTCTACACCTAAATTTTTATCATTTAATCTTGGTGCATCATTTATGGTTTGGAGATCGTCTCGGTAAAGACTAATATCAACGCTACCAACGGGTATATCAACACCTTCTATATCAGCTATACATTTTGCAATTCTCTGGGCTAGAGGATATCCCCTTCTCTTTATGCCGATTAATACTATATCTTCTACCCCCTTATTCTTTTCTATAATTTCGTGGGATACTCTTATTAAGCTTCTTCTTATAGCCTTATCATCCATAAGAACGGACTTTAATTTCACAACATCACCCCATTATGGTATTTTGGCATTAAAAAAACGCCTTACCAAGTCAGTAAGGCGTACTATGCACATATGTATCACTATTGCAAATTGAATCTGCCTTATGACCTCGCTGGATCATTTAAAGGTTACTCTTAATTTCTTTATCAGTCTAACATATCTTTTTATTTTTTTCAACTATTTTCGCAAGATTTCTATCACTTTATTAAAATAATCAGGCAGCTTTGCCTCAAACTCCAGGTATCTACCGCTGGTAGGATGAATAAAGCCTAAAACTTTAGCATGTAGCAATTGTCCCTCAAGATTGAATTTTTGCTTTTTGTAACCATAAACCGGGTCTCCTACTAAAGGGTGGCCTATATAAGCCATGTGAACTCTAATCTGATGAGTTCTGCCAGTCTCTAAACGACATTCTACTAGGGTATATTTATCTAATCGTTCTAAAACCTTATAATGGGTTACTGCTCTTCTCCCCTCTTTAACAACTGCCATTTTCTTTCTATCAATAGGATGTCTTCCCAAATTAGCATCAACGGTACCTTGATCATTCTTTATTATACCCTCTACAAGAGCTATATATACCCTAGTCATAGAATGGTCCTTCAATTGCTCTGCTAGCTTGTTATGTGCAGCATCATTCTTAGCAATAACTAATACACCACTAGTATCCTTATCGATTCTATGTACTATACCCGGTCGAATAACTCCATTAATTCCCGATAAATCCTGACAATGATTTAATATAGCATTTACTAAAGTTCCTTTTGCATTCCCTGCTGCAGGATGAACTACCATGCCTTGAGGTTTATTAACTACTATAACATCCTCGTCCTCATATAAAATATCCAAAGGAATATCCTCAGCCTCAACCTTTAGCTCCACTGGATCTGGTATAATGCCTTTAATAAGATCATTTTCCTTAAGCTTGTGGTTGCTTTTTACTAGCTTATTGTTTACAGTTACCTTGCCTTCATCTATAAGCCCTTGTATAAAAGATCTAGACTTATCTTCCATCAATTGGCTAAGATATTTATCTATCCTCATCCCTTGGTATTTTTCATCGATTACAAAACTAAATTCCTGCATTACTTAACATCCTTTATAATATAAAATGATAATAAAACTGTACCTACCACCACAAGCATATCTGCCACATTGAAGTTTGGAAAATAGTATATATCCTTATAATGTAAGGATATAAAATCCACCACATAATTATAATATAATCTATCGATTAAATTACCAATAGCACCACTTATAACTAAGGCTAAACTTGTTTTTAACAGCTTAGAAGACGGCTTATATTTAATTAAATAATAAATAATTGCTAAAATCATTATTGCAGACATTATACTTAGAATATATTGTCTTCCTTGAAGTATACCAAAGGCTGCTCCCTTGTTTTCCACATATTCAAAGCTAAAGAAGTCCTTGATTACTGTTACGCTTTCATTTCCCTTTAATTTGCTAATTGATAATAGCTTGGTAGCTCTATCTGCAACTATACCTAAGATAATAATAAAAATGTACATTTCCATCCCCCTTAAAATACTAGTCAGGCAATTGATTTCTATACTGCTCATTACTGATTCTTTCTATTGGTTCCACATAATCTGTATCATCTTCCTCATGATATTCATCAGTATAGGGTATTCTATTAAAACTTGAAACACTTTGATAGCTATCTTCTGCATCAAAACCTATTTCATCACTATAATCATTATAACCATAACCAAAAGGATAACCTAGAACCTCTTCTTCTACTGGCCTAGCAGAGGCATTATGAGTGGCTCTACTACTTAATTCATTTTGACATTTTACACAGTATTCAGCATATGGTAGGAATTCCAATCTTTCCTCTGGTATTTGCTTACCACACCTTTTACATGTGCCATAGGTTCCATTCTCAATATTTTTTAAAGCATCATCTATCTTCTTGATAATAGTAATTTCATGCTCCCTAAAAGCCCTGCCCTTTTCCATTGTTTCTATTTCGCTGGCTAAGTCAGCAGGATGATTATCATAAAAAGATAATTCTGAGGAGGTTTCAAAAATACTATTAGTCATGTCATTATCTTTTAGCTTCATCAAAAACTTACGAGCGCTTTCCCTTTCTGCTAGCAATTTACCCTTATAATAATCTAGGCTCTTCTTTACCATTATCCTTCCACCCCTTCAAAATAAAAGTATTGATTTTCATTTCATACTATTTATTTTGTCATCAAGAGGAAATTTTATGTGGTGTAAAAGACAAATCTCACTCCTTGCATACATAGAATATGTTATCTATATAGGGAGTGAGATTTACATACTACTAATTATCTTTTACAAAAAACTTTTTTATCTCATTTAGTTCTTCACTATTTAGTCCCTCTTCATCAATTTCCTTTACATCTAAGGTTTTTTCTGCTTCAAAGGCATTATCAATTTTTCTTTCTTCCTTAGTAGTAACTACATTGAAATTTTTAACAAAATCCCTTTCCAATTCTTCAAAAGTCTCTAGCTGAGTCTTTAAAAAATTCCTATACTTAGCTCTAAACTTGAAGAAATCTTGCTTTAGCTTTTCATATTCTTCATTGATTTTCATAACATCCAAATGAGCTTTGTCTATTATCTTTTGAGCTGTTTCGTTAGCGTTTTTTATAATAATATCTGCTTCTTTTTGCGCTAAGGCCTTAGCTTGATCTGCGGCGTTTTGAGCTAATAGTAAAGTATTTTGAATAGTAGACTCAATTTTTGCGTAATGTTCTAGCTTCTCATTTAATGTTAAGACCTTTTCCTTAAGTGTAGCGTTTTCCTTATACATTGCCTCGTAGTCTTCTGTCACTTGCTCAAGAAAATCATCTACCTCTTCTCCATTGTATCCTCTTAAGGAGCTCCTAAACTCCTTATTTTTAATATCCATTGCTGTTAATCTCATTAGTACACACCCCGCATTAATCAAATTTTTTCAATTGTATTTTAAGTCTACCGCTACTACTGTTTCCCAAAACATCCAGAAGCTTAAATTTTCCTTTTCCTCTGATAGTAATGGTAGTTGGTAAAGATATTTCGAAATCTTTTTCCTTAACTTCAATATAATCTATCAAAACCTTACCTGATTTCAATAAATCCACACTTTTACTTCTTGAAATTCCGCAGATAGAACTCACTATACAATCGGCCCTTAAAGAAGTAGAAATAATTACATTCTCCTGAAATTTATAAGTTGGAAGCTTACTATAATCAGTTATTTCTATAACCTCACAAGGGCATTGAGCAATATAGCTTAAATTATTAATTAAATATTCAACTATATCCTCACATACTGCACAATAACAGTTGCTATCTTGTACAATTAAGTCGCCAATCTTTTCTCTTTTAATACCTAGAGACATTATAGCTCCTAGATAATCTTTGTGTTGAAGGTTGTAAAACTTTGATTTGTTCCATATTAAAAGGACCTTAACTGGTACCATAGCTTCATCATCACTATTGAAGCATATGATCCTTCTTTCAGCTTCATCAAAAGCCCCATAACTGCTTACCTTTATCTGAGAATTCCAAGTAAATTTAATCAGTTTACTCCATATACCTGGTGTATAGAATTCACTAGTATATATGGGTTTACTAGTTTTTTCAGCTAAAATTAGCTTATTGTATAGCCTTAATATTACCGCCTCATCTTCACCCTGCATTAACTTTAGAAAATCTTCCTTTTTCATATATTTAAACTAGTCTTAAAATGATGCTCTTTATTATGTCCAAAATAATTATTGCAACAAAAGGTGAAAAATCAATAGGCAAATTAGGAGCTATTCTTTCTTGCAACCTTCTACCGGGGTATAGAAGCGGCTCTACCATGCTGCTAATAACCTGTAGCATAGGAATATCTTTTTGAGGTCTAATCCAAGATGCCACAACGTCTATTAGTATTAGGGTTTCAATTGCTCTAAATACATAAAATATAAATGTCGCTATAGTAATGTTAGTTCCCTCCCTTATTTAGACCAACCGAACAATCCTCTACTACTTAATTCATTTTTAAGTTCGCTGGTAACTTCAACATTAGATGGTGATAAAATATATACTCCTTTTTCTATTTCCTGTAATTCTCCACCTAAGGCATAACTTGCTCCACCCATAAAGTCAAGTAGCCTTTGTGCAGTTTTGGATTCAAGTCCTGTTGTATTAACAACAACTATTTTTCTATTTTTCAAATCATCACAAATATCTGTAGCATCTTCAAAAATGGTAGGTTTAGAAATAACCACCTTTGCAGAAGTTGCAGTATGAATATTTACAACCTTGTTTTGCTTTTTGTTAGAAGTTATTGGTGGATTTACCTCAGCCTTTTCCTCCTCTAACTCCATTTCTTCATCTAATTCTTCCATTTCATCATACTCATCTTCTAATCCTAATAATCCCATCATTTTATTAAATACCTTATTTGCCATTTTTTCTCCTCCTATAACTGGTTTTTGTAAATTCTTTTACCAAAAATTCCTTCTCCGATTCTAATCATGTTAGAACCCTCTTCTATTGCTTCAATAAAATCTCCTGTCATTCCCATAGAAAGATATTTCATTGTAACATTCTTTGGTTTTAACGAATCTAACTTATCAAAGATAGCTTTTACTTGTCTGAAGTATTCCCTATTAGAATTCTCATCTCCTTTAGGCAACACAGTCATGAGGCCCTGAACCTGTACAAATTTACAATTTGCTACCTCTTTGATTATATCATCTAGCTCCTCTAATAGGATTCCACTTTTAGATTCTTCTCTACCAATGTTAATTTCAATTAATACATTGGCTGTAGTATTTATTTTTTCATATTGCCGTTCAATTTCCTTTAGCAATTTTATGCTATCTAGTGAATGTATCAGGAAAACCTTACCGGCAATATATTTGACCTTATTTCGTTGCAAGTGTCCTATAAAGTGCCATCTTACATCCTTATGAAAGCTTTCCATTTTTGCTGTTAATTCTTGAACCTTGCTTTCTCCAAAATCTCTAAAGCCACAATCATAGGCAACCTGCATTTCTTCTATAGTTCTTGTTTTACTAACAGCTATTACTGTTACATCCTTAGTGAGCTTTTTCCTTAGTGACTGTATATTCTGTTCTATACTCAAATTTTGCGCCTCCTGTTGTTCTCTAAATATACATTTTCACCTACTTTATATGCTATTATTCAAGAAAATAATATCTAAATAGAACAATGCACTCATATAAGTATTATTCTTCAATTATCTCAGATTTCCTTCAAAATCAAACAAATAAATTAATTATTTTTAACCTCTTTTGCATACTTAAAGTCATAATTCCCAATGTATGCTGGTATTTTAACCCTTTCCTGAATTTGAAAATCAACATAAAGATTTCTAAAAGGATTGGTCAAAGTTGATAATATTCCTATATGAGAATCCTGAGCATATAAATATTCCTTTATACTTTGACTATTACCTATGGCATCTATATGGAATGGAGCAGTGAGCTTTACATCGTTTATCACAATGAATGGACCTGCACAAGCTACTTCAGAATTACTCATAATTCTCATACCATTAACAGAAATAGCTTCTGCTCCTGCTAGGTTTAACTGATACAGCAATTCTATTATATCTGTGTTATGGACAATCTTACTATTGGTTTCAAAATCACTTAATTGATTATTCAAATGTAGTTCTATAGAATCATCAATAGTGATGGAAACTCCTTGCCCTTCAACAGCCTCAATACCAACTAAAGCTCTATTCCTTGCTAGCTCCTTTTCCATACTCTCAATAATCTTTAAGGAGTCCGAGGGATTAGATGCGTTTTCCATATACTGTTGATACTTAGAATAATTAGCGGCATATTGCTGTCTAAGTAAATTAATATCATTTGCTAATTTACTTCTCTCATTGATTGCATCCATATACTCCTCTGCAGTTAAAAATTTAGTTTGCTCTGTTGGTTTGAAGGATATATTCATAACAATTAAGATACCCACTATAAAACTAGCAATAAAAACAAATATTTTAGTTTCATACCCTTTCATTCAATCACTCCTCAGCGTGATTTAGCCTTCTCTATAAGTAATCTTCTTATAATTGCAAAATTATTAAATATTCTGCCCCCAAAAACTATAACTGCAGCAATATAAATAGGAATACCTAGCTTATCACCTAAATATGCAAGGCCAGCGGCTAGAGCAGCGTTTCCAAAGAAACCAGATATAAATATATCTGCTTGAAAATTATTTGATAAATTTGCTCTAATTGCTCCAAATACTGAATCTAAGCAGGCTAAAATAGCTACAGAGATATAGGGAGAAAACTTTTCAGGAATATTTACATCCCATAATATTCCAGCGATAACACCAATCAACAAACCTAATATAGCTATCACAAAATCACCCTCTTAATCATTTTTCTACTGGTTTTATATAATCTGACTTAAAGACCTTGTTTGTTCTTGGAATCTTTATAGAATCACTTTTAACTACTTCTATGTTATAACCTATCAAACCTTCTAAGTTAAGGGTATTAGGAAACATTATTGCACTTTCCAACTTATCCGGATTACCAATAGCCTTTATGGTTATAAGAGAATATGGATAAACTTGATCGTTATCTATCAATATCCTTTTTCCACCATCTGACAACCTAATACCTGTTTGATTGGTGATTCTTATATCATTTACAGAAATAGCCTCAGCATCAGCATACTTTAATTCATTTAATATATAAGCTAATTCAAAATGGCTTATGGGAGAATATCTAAACACACCTTCAGCATCAAACAAGCCTTCTTTAGGAGTAATGGTTAGGGTAATTCCCTTTCCTTCCACATCGGTTTCCCCAAGCAATAATCTTGTTTTATCTAATTGATTCTTTATTTCCTTTGAACTATCGCCTGGACTTGCTATCGACTCCTCGTAGACCTTTATTTGCTCCATCAATCGACTATTACTTTTTTCTAGCTCTTCTTTTGTTTTCTTTAATTGCTCTAACTCAACGGTTAGCTGATTGTAAGTTGAATCATTAGGATTTATAACATTAGTACTTTTTTCTTTACGTAACAGCTGGAACTGATAAGTAAGCATAAACCCTAATAAAGCACATACAATAGCTAATGTAAGCTGAGAAAAAATCTTCTTCATAAATGTCTCCCTCCTACTCCTCAATTGACATTACCGGATCGCCGTCAAAACTCAAATCAATATACCCTTTTAATTCACCCAAATTCTTTTGAGTTATTATATTAATTGCCTTATTTAATTTATTTTCCATATCATTTAAGCTTCCTACCTTAACCATTATTTCTCTAAAAAACACCTTTATGTCAGCATCGTTTTCTAAATCAATAGAGGTAATAACAGCATCACTTTTATTACGATGAATTAAATCAGAAAATACCTGAAATTGCTCAATTTTTTTATCATTATCACTAATCTTTTCTCCTATAGTAATTTGTGATGTATCCAAACCAGTGATTTCAACAAGAGTCTTACTATCTACCCTAGAAGCCTCTAAGCTAAGAACACTTTCCAAGGCCACCCCTTGATCATCTACAACTATATACTCTTGCCCCCTAAATATATAATATTGAGGCTTTCTTTCTACTACATCTAATACAACTATTGAAGGTAATTTACGATGAATCTTTACATCAGATATATAAGGGTTAGTCAAAAGCTGATTCTTAACTTCCGTTTTATTTAAATAAAAAATGTTAGTACCCAAATTAATACTTGATAAGTTTTCAATTTCATCTTTGTCCACTAAATTATTGTTAGTAACTTCAATTCCTGTAATATTAAAATAAGGATGCTTTAATAAGAATATTGTTAAAGCGATTATAGCTAATATTGAAAATATAATAGATCTTTTAATTAATATCTTTTTTTTTCTTTTTCTTATAAGCTCATTAGTTCTTTTCTTTGATTCTCCCATCTAATACCCCTACCTCTGATTATAAATGTAATACAGATAATTTAATAATACCATTTATTCTTTGAGATTTCATTATCTTTTTATATATTTCCGTAATTTATAAGTATTTACCATCTGTACTGAAAAAAGGACCGACTTTACAAGTCTGGCCCTTATATCTTTGCTTTGCTATTGTTAGTTTGTCTAGATATATTTAGCAAGATACCCATAGCAGTTAAATTAACAACCAAGGACGATCCACCGTAACTAATAAAGGGTAGTGGCACCCCCGTTACTGGCATGGAACCTGTTACAACTGCTATGTTAACAATGGCCTGCACAGCAATAATTGATGTTATTCCCGTAGCTAGCAGGGTACCATATGTATCCTTAGCATTTACAGCTGTTCTAATACCTCTCCAAACCAAAACCATAAATAATCCTATAATAAAGATAGTTCCAATCAATCCTAGCTCTTCACCTATTATGGCAAAAATAAAATCATTATGTGGTTCCGGCAGATAATAGCACTTTTGTCTTGATTGTCCTAAGCCTAAGCCCCAAATTCCTCCGGAGCCGAGAGCTAGTAAAGACTGAATAAGCTGATAACCTTCTCCCGCAGCATCCTTCCAAGGGTCTAGGAAGTTTAAAAATCTATCCCTTCTATAATCTTTGGAAAATATCAGTAGGAATGCCCCAGCTATTGCCGCAGGTACTATTAAACCAAATATATGAAAAGATTTCGCTCCTGCAACAAAGATCATTATTATTGTAACCATCATTATAACGGAAGCAATACTCATATTAGGCTCTACCAAAATAATGGCAGCAACTGCTCCTGATACTAATAAATATGGTATAACTCCATAGATTAATGACTGAATCCTTTCTCCTTTTTCGTCCATACTTTTAGCCAGAAGCAAAACAACAGCATACTTAGCTATTTCCGAAGGCTGTATAGATGCAAATCCTAACTGAATCCATCTTCTAGCCTCATTAACTGGTTCAAAAGCAAATACTGCAAACAGTAATGGTATGGTTATTATCATTATTAAACCAGTTATTTTTTTTAATTTATGATAATCAATACCCATGGTAAAAATCATAGCAATAATACCTAAAATAGCCCATATTAGCTGTCTTTTAAGATAATACATATCATCTCCCTTTTGAATTCCAGAGGTCCAAGCACTAGCACTATATACCATAATTATACCAATGGAGAGGAGAATCATGATTACCGTAAATAGTACAAAATCTGCTTCTCCCATTTTACTCCTGGTTTTTTTCATTTTTTATCCTCCTATTAATTACTAATTGGGAAATCAATTAAACCAACGATAAAAGCGCAATTAAGCATAATACTACAGTTACTATGGAAAATATTGAAACTATCTTGGGTTCAGCCCAGCCACTCATTTCAAAATGATGATGTAATGGTGACATTTTAAACACTCTTTTTCCAGTTAATTTAAAACTAGTAACCTGAATGATAACCGATAGGGCTTCAGCTAAATATATACCTCCAACAATTATTATAATTAAAGGTAGTTTTAACATAACAGCCACCACTGCCACTGCCCCTCCAAGAGCTAAGGAACCAGTATCCCCCATAAAAACTCTAGCTGGAAAGGCATTATATCTTAAGAAGCCTAGTAGAGCCCCTAAGAGCACTCCGCAAAAGATAGCTAAATCATATCGTCCTAAAGCCATTGAAATCATTGTAAAGAATGTCATTACCAATAAGGTTACAGAAGTAGCTAAGCCATCTAACCCATCAGTTAGATTAACAGCATTTGTAGTTCCGGCAAAAAAGAATACCATAAAAGGTATATAAAAAACTCCTAAGTCCCATGTAATACCTAGAAAAGGCACTATAATATTGGTTCCAAGATTCTTATATGCATAATAGCTAAATAGAAAAGCAACTATCAAAAGCAAACCCATCTTTTGATATGCCTTAAGCCCCTCATTTTCTTTTTTAATAATTTTTAGCATATCATCCAAAAAGCCTATTACTCCAAAAGCAATAAAGGCATAAAGGGCCATCATTGCTTCACCTTTTAAATTTTTCACTAAAAAGGGCAAAGTAATAATTGAAGCTAAAATAAATATAATACCGCCCATTGTTGGTGTACCAGCCTTTTTCTGGTGACTCTTTGGACCTTCTTCTCTTATAAATTGCCCAAACTTAAACCATCGTAACGCCGGAATAACAAATGGTCCTATTATAGAAGCCACAGCAAAAGCAATCAATACTCCATAAATAATTCTGTAATTTATAAACTCACCCATTTTTCCCACCCCTCTCGGGTAGTTCCCTCCTTCATTGGCACTTAGATCACTTTATTAAATTTACTAAGTTCTCAAATCTCATTGCCCGTGATGCTTTAAATAAAATCAAATCTCCTTGCTGCAATAAACTCTTTATATACACTCCAGCATCTTCTTGCTTGTCAAAGTGAACGAATTTATCATCATTCTGAAAGCCTTCTCTGTATGCTTCCTTACTATCTCCTATGCTAATAAGTATGTCTATCCCCTTAAGCTTAGCATACTGAGCCACTTCTTTATGTGCGTTGTAGCTTTCATTTCCAAGCTCCTTCATTGTACCTAAAACTGCTATCCTTCTTTTCCCCTTCATATTAGCCTGTACGTCCAAAGCTGCTTTCATTGAATCGGGACTAGCATTATAGCAATCATTGATAATGGTATACTGAGCACATCTTATTACGTCCAGTCTCATACTAGTAGCTTCAAGTTTACTAAAGCCTTCATTAATCTCACTTAGATCCAAACCTAAAGCTCTTCCACAGGCAACGGCTAATAATGAATTTAAAACATTATGTTTCCCTGGTATATTAATATTAATTCGTGGTTTTAATAATATATTTTCTTCAACAACATTATATTCAATACTTTCCTCAAATAATGATACTTTTTCAGAATAATAATTAAAATCTTCACTAAATCCCACTTTAATTAAATTAAACTTCTTGCTCTCCAAGTTTGAGAGCAAGTCATTTTCTCCATTTACTATAAGGATGTTATTATTATTGAAGAAATCAGTTATCTCAAGCTTTGCTTTTAGTATATTTTCCCTTGAGCCCAAGTTTTCTATATGGGATATACCTATATTAGTGATAACAGCTATATCTGGTCTTGCTACATCTGCTAGTCTATGAATTTCATTAAGATTGCTCATCCCCATCTCTAGAACAGCTATATCATAAGTGGAATCCAAACTAAATATCATTAAAGGCAAGCCTATTTCATTGTTAAAGTTACCTTTTGTCTTAAAAACCTTATATCTACTGCTTAGGGCTGCTGCAATAAGATCCTTTGTGGTTGTTTTACCTGTAGAACCAGTAACCCCAATAACCTTTATATGAAGCTTCTGTCTATAGTATTTAGCTAAGCTCATCAAAGCTTTTTTAGTATCTTCAACCTTTATTATTGTGCTATTCTTTACCCTGTTAATATCAAAGGAAATTTCATCAACGATACATAACAAGGCTCCTTTTTGCACAGCTTCCTCAACAAAGTCATTTCCGTTATAAACCTCACCTTTAATTGCAATATAAATATTGCCAGCTGCTAATTTTCTTGTATCAATGCATATATCATTATAATTAAGATTGCTCCCCTTATGATATAGTTCACCTTGAACTGCTTCTAAAATCTCTTCTAGGGAAATATACTCCATTTAAATCACCTCTGGCTTACCTATTGTCTAGTATTTCTTTTACTACTTCTCTTTCATCAAAATGAATAATCTGCTTATTCTTGAAAATTTGATAATCCTCATGACCTTTTCCTGCAATAACTATGACATCCCCTGGCTCTGCTATGTCTATAGCCTTCTTTATGGCTTCTTTTCGATTTTCAACCACAATATAGTTATCTTTAGTGATACCTTCTAGAATATCAGCTATAATATCCATTGGCTCCTCATCTCTAGGATTATCGGAGGTAATAATAGCAATATCACTTAACCTAGAACCAATTTCACCCATTATTGGCCTCTTAGTCCTATCTCTATTACCACCACAGCCAAATACTGAGATTAATCTGTTTTTTGTAAATTCTCTAGCAGTATTTAGTATATTTATTAAGCCATCAGGTGAATGAGCATAGTCTATTATTATATCAAAATCTAAATTATACTCTTTGCCAACTAATTCACATCTACCTGGTACCTGTACTTTTTCCAATCCTCTTTTTACTGCATCAATTGATATTCCCTCTTCTATACAAGCTGCAGCAGCACATAATGAATTGTAAATATTGTATTTACCAGGAATAAATATACTGATTTCCTCTTGGCCACCTTTATAGCACAAGTTATATTTTGCTCCTCTAGAATGCAATACAATATCCTTAGCTCTATAATCAGATTCCTTGTCTATACTATAGGTAAATTTATTCTTGTTTACATCTTTATATATTTGCTCCCCATAGGGATCATCAATATTGATAACAGAATTTTCGCTAATCATAAATAGCTTTAATTTTGCCTTATAATAGTTTTCAAAGGTCTTATGAAAATCAAGATGGTCCTGGGTAAGATTACTAAATATACCATACTTGAAATTAAGTCCATAAACCCTACAAAGCTCCAAAGAATGGGACGAAACTTCCATAACACAGTAATCTACCTTTTTATCAACCATCTCTGCAAATAACTGCTGTAATTCCAAGGACTCCGGTGTAGTTCTTTCAGTAGCAAGCTTTTCATTCCCAATGTAATTAGCTATGGTACCAATGAGGCCTACCTTATATCCTGCCTCTTCAAGAATAGCCTTAATCATATAAGTAGATGTAGTTTTTCCATTGGTTCCAGTTATTCCTATTAACTTTAACTTGTCTGCTGGATTACCATAATAATTAGCTGCACAGAGAGCTAGTGCCTTTCTACTGTCTTCCACCAATACTACTGTAACATCGGTAGCCCCTTTCACTTCTTTTTCAGCGATAATTACCTTTGCTCCACTTTTTTGAGCACTTTCTGCATACTGATGTCCATCAGTAGAATAACCTTTTATGCAAAAAAATACATCTCCTTCACTAACTTTTTTCGAATTGTATTGAAGACTATTAACATCTACATCAATACTTCCCTGAATAACACGATAATCCATTCCTTGTAAAATCTTTGACAACTTCATCCAAACAACCCCTTGTCTTCATGACATATTTAAATTATTGCCATTTTATAATTTCATAAACCTCTTTTGTATAAAGTTTAGTAAGTTTAATCGCCACCAACTATATCCAGTTCAAAAATTAAACTAGTACCTTTCTCAACAGTCTTACCTGGAGATATACTTTGAGCAGCTACCAGTCCTTCTCCTATGAACTGGCCCTCTAAGCCTAGATCATCTAAGAGTTTTTCAGCATCTTCTTGAGTATAGCCAGTTAAATCTGGTATAACTACATCTTTATTATAGTTTTCACTGTTACCAGTGTAAAGAATAATTTTGTCTCCTTCTTTTACTGTATATCCCGGTTTTGGGGTCATATCACTAATAACTTCCCCTTGTCCTTCTATTTCATATTCAATATTTATTTCTTTTAGCGCCTTAGTAGCTTCACTTTTTTTCATACCTCTTAAATCAGGTAGTATAACGTCCTTTCGCATACTTCGCATTGTATCTTCAATGGATACATCACCCTTAATTGAAAGGTAATTGAATACATCATAAAAGACTTGTTTAGCTACTGGAGCTGCTATTTGACCTGCATAATATTTAGATGGATCTGGTTCATCTATGGATATAAAAACCGTTACCTTTGGATCATCCACAGGAGCCATACCTGCAAAGGAAGCCACATATTTTCCAACTCCGTATGTACCTGTTTCAGGGTTTACCTTTTGGGCAGTACCTGTTTTGCCTCCTATACGATATCCTTCAATATAGGCATTCTTACCACCGCCTTCAGATACAACCTTTTCTAAGTAAGTACATAGTAGGTCTGCTTGTTCCTTTGAAACTATTTGTTTCTTTTCATAGTTCTTACTATAGGTTTCAAAGGTTTCATCTATAATCATCTGATTATTTTCATCCACATGGGTTACAGCCTTCATGATGTGAGGTGTCACCATTACCCCCCCATTAGCTATGGCATTGAAAGCCGCCATATATTGAATAGGTGTTACAGTATTACTTTGTCCAAAAGAAATAGTAGCTAAGTCCACTGTAGTGATATTTTCAGTTTTCTTAACTATACCCTTGGCCTCACCAGGAAGATCAATACCTGTTTTTTTACCAAAGCCAAATTTATTGATATACTCATTTAAGCCAGCAGCTTGTAACCTTTCACCTAATTCCATAAAACCAACATTACATGAGTTCTCTAATATCTCCACAAAGTTTTGCTCTCCATGGCCTGTTCTTTTCCAGCAATGGATTGTCCTGTTTGCCACCTTTTTGCTGCCTGTACAATTAAAAGTATCAGATTCTGAAACTAGCCCCTTTTCCATAGCTGCAATAGCTGTATAAACCTTAAAAATAGACCCTGGCTCATATGTATCACTAACCATTCTATTTCTCCAAAGTTTAGCCATTTCGTCTGCGGTACTAGCCCCTTCTCTAGGCTTATTAGGGTTAAAATCAGGCTTATTTGCCATTGCTAATATTTCACCGGTCTTAGGATCCATTACCATAATAGAAACTGCCTTTGCTTTATTATCATTTAAAGCTTGCTCCGCAGCCTTCTCTGCAAATCCTTGAATAGTTGAATCAATTGTTAATATTAAATTTTTTCCATCAACGGGCTTAGTAAAATCTGATATAGTATATGGTAACTCATCACTTCTTCTATCGGTTTCTGTAATTCTTAAACCAGGAATACCTTTTAACACATTATTATATTGCAATTCTATTCCTGCAAGCCCATAACCATCTGAATTAGTCGTACCTAAAACGTGAGCTAAAAAATTATTTTTCGGATAGTATCTTTGAGTATCCGGAGATACAAGCACTCCATTTATCTTAAGATCTCTTACCTTGTCAGCCTTTTCCTTATCTATTCTTCTAGCTAAGGTGGCAGAACCTCTTTCCTTACCACTAGGCAAGGTTTTATATAGTTCTTTTAAAACCTTCTCTGTATCCATATCCAAAGCTCCAGCAATTTTAGGAGCTATATCTTCAAAGGTTAAGTTGTTTTTTCTTACATATGACCTAATGGTATTCATCGCTAAATCTACTCTATATACATTTGCGCTAACAGCTAATTCATTACCGTTTCTATCAAATATACTTCCTCTTCTGCCATCAATTTTCACTTCATTTGTCCATTGTTCAATAGCTAGTGCTTTATATTTATTGGATTGCACCACCATAATATAAAATAATCTTAAGATTAATGAAAAAAATAAAACGGCAAGAACACCCATAGAAATGAGCATTCTTCGTTTTATTATCACCGTATCTCTATAGTTTTTTTTGCTCACTGCATCAACCCCCGCTAAAATATTAGACTTTTTATCTTGCCTAAAACTTCTTCAGCGAAACTCTCCTTTTCCTCCTGGGGTACTTCTGCAAAATTATTTTTACTAAAATCCACATAAACCGTTTCTGTATTCTTAGGTATGCTCATATTAAGTTCATTGTCAGCAATTTCTTTAATATTAGCAACGCTATTTAACTTAAGTAATTGAAACTTTGTATCTTCAATTTGTTGATTAACCTTCTTTATTTCATTGTTTATTTCAATAATTCTCTGTTGCTTTTGATATATTCTACCTTCATTGTACATAAGACCGATTCCAACTATAAATACAGCCGCTATAGTTTTTAGAACCTTCCTCTTTTGCATATTCTTTTTATGCTTTAATCTATTTTCTCTTTCTATTTTAGCCTTTTTTAAACTTTCATAATCCTTTTGATCTTTTTCCTGTCTCTTTGGAGCTAGAGCTGCACTTCCTCTAACGTATTGCATTTTCTTATCCTCTAACAATTTATTCACCCCACACTCAAAATATAACTACTATAATCTACCAATTATATATTCGCTCTGCTATTCTTAATTTAGCACTTCTACTTCTAGGATTGCTTTCAACTTCATCCTCCGTTGGTTCTATCGGTTTTCTTGTAATCACCTTTATCAAAGACTTTTTACCACATTGGCAAATTGGAAAGTCCGGAGGACATGTACATGGATTTGCCAATTCTCTAAATTTTAACTTAATAATTCTATCCTCTAGAGAATGGAAGGTTATTATTGCAATTCGGCCACCTTCTGCTAGGCAATTCACTCCATCTTCCACAAATTTATTTAGGATTTCCAATTCTCCATTTACTTCTATTCTTATAGCTTGAAAAGTCCTTTTAGCAGGATGAGGTCCTTCTCTTCTAGCTTTTGCTGGTATAGCAGCCTTAATGATATCCACTAACTGGAAGGTGCTTTCAATTTTCTTATCAGCTCTTCGTTCAACTATGAATTGAGCTATTCTTCTAGCGAACTTTTCCTCCCCATAATTTTTAATTATCTTTTCCAGCTGTTCCATACTGTAACCATTTACAACATCATAAGCAGAGAATTGCTGCTCTCTATTCATTCTCATATCAAGAGGTGCATCATGCATGTAGCTGAAGCCTCTTTCTGCATTATCTAATTGATATGATGATACGCCTAAATCTGCTAATATTCCATCAACCTTCTCTATCCCTAAATCACTTAAAATATTACTTATATTTCTAAAGTTATCATTAACATAAGTAACATTGTTATATTGATTTAGTCTAGCCTTTGCAGCATTGATAGCATCTATATCTTGATCTATACCTATTAACCTACCCTTTGGTGAAAGCTTTTGTAGTATATAACTAGAGTGCCCTCCTCCACCTAAGGTGCAATCAACATATATTCCATCCTCTTTAATGTTTAATCCTTTAATACATTCATCTGCCATTATGCTAATATGCTTAAATTCCATACTCTTCCCCTCTTATATGCCTAATTCGCTCATCTTTTCAGCAATTTCATCGAAATTAATGTCTGAATTATTGTATTCATCCCATCTAGCCTTACTCCAAATTTCAATTCTTGTAGATACACCTATACTTACTATTTCCTTTTCAATTCCGGCATATTCTAATAAGTTCTGAGGGATAAGTACCCTTCCTTGTTTGTCAGGCTCTACCTCGTTAGCTCCAGAAAAGAAAAATCTAACAAAGGCTCTGGCATCTTTACTAGTAAGTGGTAGTTTTTTTAATTTATCTTCCATAATTTTCCATTCATCCATGGTGTAAGCATATAAACAACCATCTAAGCCTTTAGTAATAACAAATCTGGCCCCTAATTCTTCTCGGAACTTAGATGGTATAATCATTCTATTCTTATTATCGATGGCATGTTGATACTCACCTATAAACATATTACACCTCAGAATGATTATCCAAGATACCAAAATCCTAATCCGTATTTTTTAGTATCTATAAAATTAATAAGCTTACTCCACTTTTTATAAAATTTACTCCACTTCACTCCACTTTCAACCACTTGAAGTTATTATTCTATATAAAAATAAAAAACCCTTCTTTTTTTGAAGGGTTTTAAAAATATTTTTTACTTAATCTATAATTGATATACACCATCTGTCATCATTGGTTAAATACTGCAATCTTTGGGTAATTTCTTCTTCATTTATATCCTTTAATATATCATAATAATCGAAGGGGTTAACTCCTCTAATAAAATAATCCTTCACAAAGTTACCAAGACCTTCCACATTATTAAACCTACTGATAAAAGAGCCAACCATCATTTTCTTTACTCTTTGTAGATCCTCACTATTTACTATATCCTTCTTATCTTTAATATACTGCTTAATTCTTTCCATAACCTTTTCCGGTTCTCTACTCTCTCCACCTATTAATAGATGAGAATAATCCGCTTCCAATGTATACTCATAGCTAAAGCTTTCATTTATTAAACCACTACTGTACATTTCCTCATATAAAGAAGAGCTTCTGCTAAAGAGCAACTTACTAACAATATCCATCTGTAACTTCCTTCTCATAAAGTTGTTCTTATCAATTCCCTTTGGATTATCCTTAAAGCCTATAATAAAGTTTGGAATACTAAGTCCCATTTTCTTATGAACCTTTCTTTCCTTAACTATAGGTTCCTCACTATACTGCTTCACTTCAAAATCTGCCAAGTTCCTATCTTGTGGTACTGTTTTTTCTAGTACCTTTTCTATATCTTCTATATTTACATCTCCAACTATGGTCATAACCATATTTTCAGGTACATAGAAGGTATTATAACATTCATACAAAAGCTCTGGTGTAATTTGATAAATTGATTCTACAGTACCTGCTATATCATAACGAACAGGATGACTATGATACATACACTCTAAAGCGTTAAAATATACCCTAAAGCCTGGATTATCATCGTACATTCTAATTTCTTGCTCTATAATGCCCTTTTCCTTATTTACATTTTCCTCTGTTAGATAAGGATTATATACAAACTTAACAAGCAGTTCTAAATTTTCCTTAAAGCCCTCTGTGGAAGTAAAATAATAGGTAGTAATTTCTGAATTGGTATAGGCATTAGGAGAAGCCCCTAATTCAGCGAATCTATTAAATATATTACCTTCCTCTTCCTCGAAGAGCTTATGCTCTAAAAAATGAGCAATTCCCTTTGGATACTCCTTCATTCCTTCTCCTTTTTTAGCAAATTCAATCTGGTTAGAGCCAAACTTAGTAGTAAGCATAGCAAAGCTCTTTGTATAGCCTCTCTTGGGTATCACATAGGTTCTGAGCCCATTAATAACCCCTGTATACATTTTTTCCTTTATATTATCAAAATATACTCTTTCCAGCATACAATCACTTCCCTTCTATTATTTTGTCATAAAATAAACCCCATTCAGTTCCATAGTATTAGCACACTGAACAACTCTATCAATATCAACCTTCTCTAATTCTCTAATTATGTCTTCTATATTATATTGAATACCATAGGCTCTTAAGGCAGAGATATAATCCATATAAGAATACTGAGAATCTGTTATGGTTCTTAAATCGCTTATAAGCTTTTTCTTTGCACTATTTATTTCTTCCTTGCTAATGTTTCCTGACTTTACTTCCTCCATTTGTGTTTTGCAAATTGTAGTTGCCTTCTCATAATTGCTGGAATCTATACCACAAGATATTACTAGCAAGCCTTTAAATTTTTCTATAAAAGAATAACTATAATAAGCTAGGCTATTTTTTTCCCTAACCTCGTTAAAAAGTTTTGAGTGAGTTCCTCCACCTAATATGGAATTCATAACAGTAAGAGCAAAATAGTCCCCATTGAATATAGAAACATTTGTTCTGTAACCTAAACATAGCTTACCTTGATTCACATCCATAAGTTCTTTTACCTCTTTAACTTCATTTTTAAAGGAGGTCTTAGGAATAGAAATATCCTTGCCAGCGTTATTTGATAACAAGGCCACCTTATCTCCAAGGGCTTTTCCCTCAATATTTCCGCAAGCAAAAAGAAATCTAGGATTATTATTGTAGATTTCTTTCCATAAAGAAGGCAAATCCTCATTTTTAATAGCATTGAGTTTTTCCACGTCACCATATTTATATATAGAGTAAGGCTCTCCCTCTGTTATAATTTCCAAAATCCTATCCAAAGCATAGCTATCCTTATTGTCCTTTCTCGAGTTAATCAAATCTCTAAGGTTATCCTTCTCTATTTCAAAATAACTTTCATCAAAGCCCTTTTCAGTCACTAAAGGATTATTAACCACTTCATAAAGAAAATCCAAAGCTTCTTTCAAAAGTGGCTCTCCTTCTAGGGCATAGGTATCGTTAATGCACTGTATGTAAAAATTCAAAAATAGTTTCTCACCTTTCTTAGATACCACTATATCGAAAACAGCACCGTAAAGATTTTGCAAATGCTCCCATATGGCCTTGCTAGTAGGATATTTCATAGTACCTCTCTTTAGCAGTGCTGCTATTAAGTTATATTCCGTAACCCGATTATCCAAATCCAATGGTATCACTAAAGATATGGCATTATTCTTAAATTTTTCAGATTTAATTATATTTATATTGTCCATAATTTTCTCCTTCCTATTTTTATTTCTTTCTCTAAATCTAGTTACATATATTATATTTTGCCACAAAGTCCTTAATGAATACAGGCTTTTTTGGTGCATAATGAAATGTTGAAATAAAATTACTCCTAGGGTATAATTAAAAAATGGCATTTTGTTAGAAAGATTTAGTTAAGAAAGGAATGTACATAGATGAAGTTAGGAATTGTTGGCTTGCCAAACGTAGGCAAAAGTACATTGTTTAATGCAATTACCCAAGCTGGGGCTGAATCAGCTAATTATCCATTCTGCACTATCGAGCCTAATGTTGGCGTAGTTGCAGTACCGGATAAAAGGCTAGATGTTTTAGAAAAAATGTATAACTCAAAAAAGAAGGTTCATGCTACAATTGAATTTTATGATATAGCAGGACTTGTTAAGGGTGCAAGCCAGGGAGAAGGCCTTGGAAATAAATTTTTATCCCATATTCGAGAAGTGGCTGCTATAGTTCATGTGGTAAGAGCCTTCAAGGATGACAACGTTGTTCATGTGGATGGTTCTGTAGACCCAATAAGAGATATTGAAACTATTAATCTTGAGCTTATTTTCTCAGATATTGAGGTATTAGATAGAAGAATTGAAAAAACTGTTAAGCTTGCTCGTTCTGGGGATAAAAAGGCCAAAGCTGAATTTGAGCTTCAGGAGAGAATCAAAGCTCATTTAGAGGCAGGCAACCCAGTAAGAACCTTAGAAGTGAACGAGGATGAAGCTGAAATTATTAAAGGCTATTTCCTACTTACTTCTAAGCCAGTTCTATATGTTGCTAATATTTCTGAAGAAGACTTAGTGAGCGGTAATTTAGAAAACGAATTTGTTCAGAAAATTAAAGAATTCGCCTCAAAGGAAAATTCAGAGGTTATAGTAGTTTGTGCAAAGCTAGAGGAAGAACTGTCCTCTTTAGATGAGGAAGAAAAGAGAGAACTATTAGCAGACTACGGTTTAGAAGAAACAGGTCTAGATAAGCTAATTAGCTCTAGCTACAAACTATTAGGTCTAATGAGCTTCTTAACTGCTGGAGAACAGGAGGTAAGAGCATGGACAATAAAAATAGGCACAAAGGCTCCTCAGGCCGCTGGTAAAATACATTCTGATATAGAGAGAGGCTTTATAAGAGCTGAAATAATAAGCTATGATAAATTAGTTGAATGCGGTTCTGAAGCTGCTGCTAAGGAAAAAGGCTACTATAGGCTTGAAGGTAAAGATTATATAATGCAAGACGGAGATGTTGTAAACTTTAGATTTAATGTATAATGTCAGTTATGTTTAGTCTAATATAATAGATTCCATATTGACGTCAAAAGCACCCAAGGATGGGTGCTTTTATAATATAGATTTAATTGTTACTATGACCTCAGATTATACTTTACTTTCCTTTACCACTATATTTTTTCACTTCCTTATTAGCTAGATCTAAAATATCCTCTGCCTTCAGCTTACTATCTCCCATCAATACTGTTATAGCATCTTCTAAGCTTTCCATAACGTATAGTTTAAATACTCCTTTTGCTACAGCTTGTTCTACTTCTGGTCTTAGAACAATATTATTAACATTAGACTTGGGTAATAGAACTCCCTTACCTTCAACGGAACCTTTAAGTTTACATATATCATAAAAACCTTCTATCTTTTCATTTATACCACCAATGCTCTGGATTTCTCCGAATTGATTTATGGAGCCAGTTACTGCAATATTTTGAATGATAGGAACCTTACTTAAGGCTGATATGATGGCTATAATTTCTGCTACAGAGGCGCTGTCTCCTTCCACCTTGCCATAAACCTGTTCAAAGCTAATATGAAAATCTATTGGAATTGTGTTATATCCTCCAAAAAGTCGGTTAATAAGCCCTGTTAGAATGCTTACAGATTTATTATGAATATTACCACTTAAATTGCTCTCTTTTTGGGCATCTATTATATATCCATTTCCTTTGTGACAGCTACAGGTTATCCTTATAGGTCTTCCAAAGCTTGTATAACCTAAATCTATCACCGACAGGCCGTTAACAGATCCTACTAGCTTATCCTCTATTGGTAGTAAAATTCTACTTTCCTTATAGCTTTGGTGTAGATTCTTCTCCATAAAGTCTTTTTGGTAAAGAGCCTCATCTACATCCTCCCCTTTTATAACACTCTTGTTCTTCTTCCTTGCACTGCTATCCAGGCACATTATAATCTTATTAAGCTCTATTTCATCATATTGTAGCTTGTTTCTATTTTCAGCTTTTTTGGATAAAAATCTGAATATCTCTTCTATAGCTGAACTATCAAGAGGTGTCAAGGCTTTTTCTTTAATCTCCCATTGGATGTTTCTAGCAAGTATTTTTCTGTTAGCTTCATTATTATTTACCTTTGGGTCATACTCTAGTCTTATCTTAAAGGCTCTTTTGAAATCATCATCAAGGTTATATAATATATCGTAAGTTTCGTAATCTCCGATTATTACAACCTTTACTTTAGCTTCAATGGGCTTTGGCTTCATACTGTTCAATGCTAGTAAACCTAAATAGCCCTTGCTATGATCAAATTTAACCTTTCCATTGATTAAAGCCTTTTTTAAATAGAAGTATGAAGTGTTATATGAGAAAAGATCCGATGCTCTTAATATAAGACAACCACCATTAGATTTTAGAAAGGAGCCTGCTTTAATATGATTTATATCAGTTATATAGTTCCCATTGTAATTTTCATATTCTATGGTACCCATTAGATTACTTAAGGTAGGATCATCTTCAAAATTAACATTGGAGCAATCATCATTCTTATTATCTATTAATATATTAATAGAGTACTTGTAAATTGCTTCTTGTAGCTTATCCTCATCATCATCAAAGCTTGAGGAATAGATTTCTACCAAACTACGTTCTATATTATCACAGACAAATTTTAGATAGTCTAATGCTCTTTTTTCCTGTTCAAAGGAGTTAAAATGCCTGATTTTAAAATCATTAGCTTCTTGAATTAAATATTTTAAAAACAATTCCTTAAGCTTTTGCAAGGCATCTAGCTCATAAGTCTTTATACTTTCTAATATGGTTTGGGCTTTTTCCTTTAGTTCCCTTACTTTATCAATAATTTGCTCTTTTTCCTTGCTATCCAAAAGTTCAAACTCACTTTCTAGTAGGGCCTTTTCATCCTTAATCGGAACAAAGTTAAAACCGCTACTGGCAGCTTTTACCCTAAATCCTTCCTCTTTTGCCATATTAATAATTTTATCTATTAATTCATTTCTTTTTTCTTGAACTTCTTTAAGAATAACATTTTTTTCAGTAATGTTATTATTATAAAAAGCATAAGCAATATTAGAATAATTATTTTGAATATCTTCCAAGGAGTTTTTCAGTTCAGTTCCCTTTCCTTTAGATAATATAATAGGTTCTGGTGACTTTTCATCCTCCATAATAACATAGCAAATGTCTTGCTTTTCTTTATATGCAAATAATTTTTTCAAATAATCTTTAATAGTATTTATTCTATGCTCAGAGTATTCATCTATCAAATAAATATTATAGCCAGGAGAATCGATGGTTAAAAAAGTTTTCATCTTTTCTAACAGATCATCGTATTCAGGTATAGTATAACTAGTATTTTCATCCTTAATATCAGGAACAGTCCCTTTATATAAAACATCCCTAGCCTCTAATTCATATTTCACCACATCGCTCAACTCTATTATTAGAGTTTCAAGCTTCCCTCCTTTGCAAAAGAGTCGTTTAATATATTAATATTCCACTAGTATTCATTTAGTAACAAAAATTATCTTTATCGATGAAATTCTGCAAGGCATATATAAAATACTAAATAAGATATTAGCATAGATTTTATCTATAAATAGTTATTATAATATGTTATAATAAAAATGATTTTTTTTATTAAACTACTAACATGATCTATACTGAAAATTTATGTATTAATTTCCTTATAACATTTACAATTGCTTAATTAATCATTAAAATAATATTGGTATAATTATTTAATATTTTTATAAAATTTTGAAAAGGAGTTACATAACATATGGGATTCAGAGAAAAGCTCACTCAGTACTATCAAGAAACTTATCTTAAGAAAAATGGTGACCGTCTTACCCAAGTAAGAGGAAATGTTTTATCAGTAAAAATTGAAGAGAAGTCTATATTGCGGATTTTCCATAAACTAAAGGTTTCAATAGTTGTTAAGCCCGATAGGAGCAAAAATGTATCCGCCTGTGTGTACAAAAAGAATAAGTGGTTTAAGAAGCCTACCTTTATTCCTGTGAGCCAGGGTCATTTAGTAATTATTCAAGGACTAAAGGGTAAGAAAGGCTCAGAAAACCGAGAAATTATAGAAATTCTTAATATTATGAACCTAACAACTAAGAAAGACTTAATTCCTGTACCAGGAGATGCAGTGAAAAAAGCTACAAAAATGCAATACAAATATAAGTAATAAAGCGGCTTATCATAAAGCCGCTTTTTGCGTTAGATGTAAGAAATTATATATTAAGGATAATTCTGTGATAGTAGATTTTTTATACAATTAAGTTCACTAGTATAAGTAAATAGAAACTTTTATTACTTCTTTGTAATAAATAAATACATGCTGTTTATAAAAGCAATTATACCTGAAAAGAATATTACAATTAGCCATTGCCCCAAACTTAAGGCTACAGTACTAAAAACTGTTTGCAGCGGTTTTATGTAAATTATAGATAGCAAGGCTGATATTGAAACCATTACTGCCCCAATCAAGTAAGGGTTAGTAAAGGGGTTAATTTCAAACAAGGAATGCTTTTCTGAGCGACATTCAAATACATGTATCAACTGAGATATAACTAAGGTGCTTAAAGCTATGGTTCTACTACATTCAAGGGAATAATTATATCGTAGCGCTACAATAAAGGCTAATAGTGTGCATACCCCTATAAGGCTTCCCCTTATAGCTATTTTTTCCGTCAAGCCTCTAGCAAAAACACTTTCATTCTTTGGTCTTGGCCTATCATACATAATATCTTTTTCTGGTGGGTCAACTCCTAATGCAATAGCTGGCAATCCATCGGTAGCTAGGTTAACAAAGAGAATTTGAATAGCTTTCAATGGTGCCTCCAAGTAAAAAAGACTTGCTAAAAACATTGTAAGTACTTCTCCTAGATTACAGGATAATAGATATCTTATAAACTTCCTTATGTTGCCATAAATAACCCTGCCCTCTTCTACTGCTGCTACAATAGTAGCAAAGTTATCATCCATTAAAATCATGGCTGAGGCTTCTTTAGTAACATCGGTACCAGATATGCCCATTGAAATACCGATATCTGCTTCTTTAACCGCTGGAGCATCATTAACTCCATCACCAGTCATGGCAACTATTTTATTTTTTCTTTTTAACACCTTTACTATTCTCAGCTTATGTTGCGGACTTACTCTAGCAAATATACACAACTTATCAATCTTTTGAGCAAGCTCCTTATCGCTAAGCTTGTCAAGTTCCTCTCCAGTTATTACCTCATCCATGCTCTTGCAAATATCTAAATCCTTACCAATAGCATAAGCAGTATTTTTATGGTCACCAGTAATCATTATGACCTTTATGCCTGCAAGCTTACATTTTAATACCGCATCCTTAACCTCTTTTCTAGGTGGATCGATAATTCCTGCTATCCCAACAAAAATCAAATCATTTTCTACGGATTTACTATGACTTACACCACTATCTTTATAGGCTCCTGCTATACATCTTAGAGCTTTATTAGACATAGTTTCCACACTTTTTAGTATTGCCCTTTTATAACTGGTTGTTAACGGTCTAATCTCCCCCTGAATTAAAATTCTACTACATTTATCTAATATTCTTTCCGGTGCTCCCTTAACATAGCAAGTCTCCTTGCTATTTTCCTTCATAACTACAGACATCATTTTTCTGTTAGAATCAAAGGGGATATCATAGGTTCTTAAACCTTTAGACATAAAGGCCTTTAATTCCTTTGTATCCTCAAAAAAAGCCCTTATTAGAGCGGTTTCCGTCGGGTCTCCAAACAAAGCTGAAGCTATATCTCTTTTACTATAATCAAAACTGCAATCACTGCAATAAGTAAAGATTTTTTTCAAAATTTCACTATTTATCAAGCCCTTAAAGCTTTTTTTGTCACCGCACTCTATTATGTTTGTATTATAATATATTGCTTTAACGGTCATTTTATTTTCAGTTAAGGTACCTGTTTTATCACTACATATAATAGAGGTACACCCCAAGGTTTCTACCGCTGGCAGCTTTCTAACCAAGGCATTTCTTTTCAGCATTCTTGAAACACCTAAGGCCAAGGCCACTGTAACTATAGCTGGTAAGCCTTCTGGTATAGCCGCCACTGCTAGACTAACTCCCATAAGGAACATATCTATAGGTGAATTTCCTCTTATAATACCCATTATGGTAACAATTAGGCATATAACCAAGCATATTACTACCATAATCTTCCCTAGTGAATTAAGCTTTTCTTTTAAAGGAGACTTTTCATCATCTATATTTTGAAGCATATCAGCTATTTTACCCATTTCGGTATTCATACCAGTTTGAATAACTTTTGCAGTGGCCTTCCCTGTTAATAGGATAGTACCCATGTACAAATTATTTTCCTTTTCCTTAGGACTCTTGTTTACTCCTACTGATTCCCCTGTTAGCAAGGACTCATCAACCATAGCATTGCTAGATTGTAGTATTATAGCATCTGCCGGTATCCTATCACCACTTTCCAATACTAATATGTCTCCTATTACTATGTACTCAGCGTTAATAACCTGAACCTTTCCATCTCTTATAACCTTAGCGGTAGGCGCTGCCATTTTTCTAAGGGCATCTAAGGATTTTTCTGTTCTGTATTCTTGAATAAAACCTAAAAAGGCGTTCATGAATATTATTATTAATATTGTGATGGCGTCAGCTTTCTCCCCCATTAGACCAGATACAATGGTAGCAGCAATAAGCACCCATATCATAAATTCATTAAATTGTGCCAAAAATATTTTAATAGGAGATATAGCTTCCTTTTCCTCTAGCACATTTAAGCCATGCTGTTTTAGTCTTCTTTCAGCTTCTGCTGTAGTTAACCCCCTTAACAGTTCTTTTTCCTCAATCATTCATTAGCCTCCTTATTAATGTTCAGCGTGTTAATAACACTATTCATAATAATATATGAAATCTAAGGTTCAGCTATGAACAATTATATACAGTTGTATAAATATACCTTTACAAATTTAACTGTTGAATATAAAATATAAGCAATCAATATGTGAAAGGAGTCAACTATGAAGGATGTAATTTACATAACAGGACATAAAAATCCAGATACAGACTCAATCTGTGCTACTATAGCCTATGCAGAATTTAAAAACAAGACTCAGAGCACTCCAGCAATACCTGTTAGACTTGGGGATATTAATAGAGAAACTCGATTTGTCTTAGAATATTTTGATGTGGAACCACCTATGCTAATAGATACTGTAAAAGCTCAAGTAAGTGATCTTAATATAGATAGAATTGCTCCTATTTCTTCAGATATTTCCTTAAAAATGGCATGGAATATTATGAAAAAAAATAATGTAAAAACCTTGCCTGTAACTAATGAAAATAATAATTTAATGGGTATAGTATCTATATCTAATGTTATTTCCACCTTTATGGATGTTTGGGACAACAAAATACTATATAAGAGCCAAACTAAAATAGAAAATATATTGGATACCTTATCCGCTAAACCTATTTACATTAACAATGATTCTCCAATCTTTCAAGGTAAAATTCTTTTAGCCTCTTCAAATATTGAAGATGACTGTATTGAAAACGGAGATATTGTTATTTGTGACACTTCACCACAGGCATTAGCCAATATTATTAACAAAGGAGCAGCTTTATGTATTATTACAAACAACAGCAATGTAAGCGATGAAATAGTGGAGCTTGCTAAAACCAAAAAATGCTCCATAATAGTTACACCACATGATAACTTTACTTGCTCAAGACTTATTATCCAAAGTATTCCTGTAAGCCATGTTATGACTAAGGACAATATTGTATCCTTTAGCACAGAAGACTTTGTAGATGAAATAAAGGATATCATGCTTGAAACAAGATATAGAAGCTACCCTGTTGTTGACAAGAATAATAATGTTGTTGGAAGTATCTCTCGTTACCATTTAATTTCTCAGAACAAGAAAAAGGTTATTCTAGTGGACCATAACGAAAGAGCTCAATCGGTGCATGGTATCGAAGAAGCAGAAATCTTAGAGATTATAGACCATCACAGAATTGCAGATGTGCAAACCTTCAGTCCTATATATTTCAGAAATGAACCTGTAGGTAGCACCTCTACCATAATTGCATCTATATTTTTCGAAAACGGTATAAGACCTAGCAAGAAAACTGCGGGATTACTGTGTGCAGCTATTATATCAGATACCTTATTTTTCAAGTCTCCTACTTCAACTAATGTTGATAAGTTGATGCTAAAAAGGCTTTGTGAAATAGCTGAGATAGATCCTGAAAAGTTCTCTCGCGAAATGTTTAAGGCAGGTACATCTCTAATGGATAAAACTCCTGAAGAAATCTTCCATCAAGATTTTAAAGTATTTACAGTGAATAATCTTAAGGTTGGAGTTTCTCAGGTTGGAACCTTAGATTTAGAAATATTCCAGCCTTTCAAGGAAGATATGCTAAAGCTAATGGAGAAAAAGGTTAAAGACAATAATTTTGCTCTTTTGGTACTAATGGTTACCGATATAATAAAGGGTGGTTCTGAACTTATTGTAGCTGGAGAAGAAAAGGAAGTTGTTGTAAGAGCCTTCAATGCAAAACTTGATGGAAATAGTGTATATCTCCCTGGAGTAATATCTAGAAAAAAGCAAATAATACCTCCTTTGACTACAGCTATATCTGGCTTAAGCAATGCTTAGTAGCTAATAACCCCATCAGATTTATATTTAATCTGATGGGGTGTCTTTCATTTTTTCATAGCTGGAATTATTATTTTCCCTTCTTCACCATTAAATTTACATTTAAAGTCATATACTGGTTGATAGAATCCCTTAGAATCCAAAGCATATGAAAGTTCTACTGACTCTATATCAATAGTATGTACATCATCATAATTATATGGATACTTAAATTTCCCTTCTTTTATCTTTTCATAAGCTGCCTGCTCTGAAATAATTGTACACTCTTTATACTTTTCATATGTATTAATATTGTTTCTTACGCTTTTTACCTTACTTTCCTTACTATAAAAGCATGACAAGGTACCATTTATTAGCTTATCACCTTCTAAATACATATTCACAGTAATAATATAGTTTCCATTCCCTTCATCTTCAAAATCGACAGTTGATGGAATTTCAATATCATATTCTTTTAAGGCAACCCGTATCTCATCAAGACTACATCCTGCCTTTCCTTCGTCTTGAAAATAATCATGGTTGGAATAATACATTGCTAATCCAGCATAATCTATCCAAATGCTATCCTTTCCATCAGTGGTGTAATAAATAGCAGTTTCATCATAAAAATCATTTCTTGATTCATCTATTTCTTTCCCAAACTTAGCAAAAAAGTTTTTTGCATATCTCAAAGTTTCTTCTTGAGTTGCAACTGGTAGCTTATATACAGACACTGTAGTTTCAGTATCCTTCAATTCAGTATTAAGCTTTACTTCAACATTAGACATTTTAACTTTTACAATATAATTTTCTCTCAAGTTACCATATTCCTGACTATTATACTTAATAAAAATAGTGCTGAAAGTAACTATTAGAATTAATAAAGGAAGCTGATAGGAAAGTTTTTTCCATATAGAATTTTCTCTCTTATCTTTCCTTTTGAATAAATCCTTTACTAATATAATGAGGCCATATCCAATCATAGTTCCCCAAAAATTGTTTATAATATCATCAATCTCAAAAATTCCTCTATGGGTAACTAGCTGCAACAACTCGATGATTAGTGTAGTAGCTAAGCCAACTAAGTAGTTCTTCCACCAAATCTTAAACTTATCCGAGAAAAGAGGAAGGAGAAAACCTAAAGGTATAAACATGCAAATATTAAGAATAATATTTCTCCACGCTGCTTTAGAAAATGAATTCCAAGCATCTTTGTATGAAAAAAATAGGTGCAAGCTGCTAGCACTTATTTCAAAACTAGGACGGCTAAACATGGTCGCCCCTAACACTACTACCATATAGCAAAGTAATAGAGCCCCTACAAAAAACTTCCTTTTGGAAAGTTTTTTGCTGTCTTTCTTCATTACCTTGAAAATTAGAAAATAGCCAATAGAAACAAAAACTACAACTATAATTCCTAGTAATAAATATTCTTTAGCCATACGAAAAATACTTAAGAATCTCATTTTATCCCCCACATTCTACAATTATTTCTCTTTATAAACATTTTGTCCTATAGCATAATTATATTATATTATATGTGGACTATCAATATCTGTCTAGGTTACTAAATTGTAGTTTTTCAAAAATATTGTGATTAATAATAAATCCCTACATCTTATCAAAAAAAAGATTAATGCTATAATTTCAGCAGCATTAATCTTTTTATATCTAATTAAAAATCCTTATTAAAATAAAGAAGACAATAAAGTAAACCATAGCTATAGCATAAGATACGGAAAGATAGTCTTTTACACATATCTGATCTATTTTATTTCTATGTTCTCCATAGCTTTTTACATAGTTCACATCATCATCGTTAAAATAATAATAAAAGTTAACAGACTCAATATACGCTCCAAAGATATCTATATTAAGCAATGGCCTTCGAATAAAATTAATAAAATAATCTCCTTGAAAGTCTACCTTTAACCTTTTACTTCTTAGCAAGTAAACTACATATAAAAGCAACTGAGCTATTGCTGAAGGTACTATTGTTAAGATATTGAATAAAGTTCCTATAGTTTTATATCTATATAAATTAGAAAAATGGTAGATTAACATATAAGTTATCCCAAAGCCATTGCCAAATATTAAAATGTAAAATAGCGGTGCTATAAAACCTGAAACTAATGCTTTAGATATTAATGAAATGGAATCATAAAAATGTGTTCTTTCCTTAATATTCAAGTTTTTTCTTTCTGTATTACTAATATCTATAACTAAGAAGGCTGTAATAGCATTTGCAAATTCATTATGTTTGAATAAGAACGGTGCAGTTATTATTATCAGCATAATTGCTAAATATATGATTTCAATAAACTTACTTTCCTTTGCTACTTTTCTAAAATAACTGTCAAAGTATTTTATGATACTAAACCTATCTACTTTCCAAAGTAGAATACTTAAAAAGCACCCAATAATATATCCTACGCCCATATTACTCTCCCTTCAACAAATTTACGCTACATTTTATTATAAACAAAAACAGCTTTGTTGGCAAAGTATTCCAAATACATTTTGCACCAACAAAGCTAGAATTACTTTAATCTCTAATTTCCTCTATGCTTACGGTTCTAATTTTGATATCCCCATTGTAAAAGTTGTTTTCATATGAGCGATAAGCATTCTCCTGTGGATAATAAGGATTAATACAATTAACAGTTGGAGAATATTGATAATTTTCATTACCATATGGACAGCTTCCTCTAAACTGATTGTCCACTGTACTATTTGGGTCAACCATATTATTTTGTACATATGGACAGTATCCATAAGTATTGGCAGTACCATAACAATTAGGTACACCGCTATTTATATTATTAACAGGCCCATTATACTGGTTATTGCTTTTCATAGTATTATACATACTATGAGTATGATTAAAGCCATTGTATAAACCATTATTCATGGTATTGTGATTATTGTCATAGTTAACATTAGGGTCATAAGTATACATGCTAAAATCATTATTATAATAACTAATCATAAACACACTCCCCGCCATTGTTTAACAATATATTTTATGACGGTTAGCACAGAAATATACAATAAAATAGACAAATTAATATTAAATTTTAAGCTATTACATCTTTATCTGCTCTTTAGATTGTTAGCCATTTGCCACATCTCATCTGCAGCTTGTAAGCCTTTAGTGCCAAGCTGGAAAGCTCTTTGGGTTACTATCATATCCGTTAACTCAACAACCATGTCTACATTGGATCCTTCAAGATATCCTTGATAAATATTGGAGCCTTGAACTTGGTATACCTGTGCATCTGGTTTTGCCTGATAATAATTTTCACCAATGGATATGAAATCATTGCTTCCGTTAGTAGAAAATAAAGGTATAATACCTACCAACTCATATCCATTTTCACCTTTTATTGAAACTTCCCCGTCTTTAGAAATGAAATAATTATCTTTAGTAAACTTAATATCTTCTGCATTAACTCCCGGTGCTGGGTAAATTGTTACTCTGTTTCCATTAGGATCTACTAAGTTCTGATTGGCATCCACATCAAACTGACCAACTCTTGTATAAACTAGACTACCATCACTTCTGATTAGTTGAAAATATCCTTCACCGTCAATAGCAAAATCTGTGTCCTTGTTAGTTTCAATCAAGATACCTTGCTTATTATCTCTTACCCAGCCAGTAGTCTTTACACCAGTGCCAGTATAAGGATCTTGAGCTCTCTCCCCATTAGTAGTAATGGGATAGCCCTCTCTTCTAAGTGTCTCACTCATAGTATCCTGAAAGCTTACAGTAACTCTTTTATATCCATTAGTATTCACATTTGCTAAATTATTTGATATGGCATCTAGCTTCTCTTGATTAGCTATCATGCCACTTTTGCTGTTCCACAATACTCTTAACATAATATCCTCTCTTTCATATAAAAATTTGAGAATTATTCAAATACTTAGATACTGGCTTATCTAACTACTCCAATTTCATTTACCGCTTTAGATAAGGTCTCATCTAAGGACTGTACTACCTTCTGATTTGATTCGAAGCTTCTTAGTACCGTCATCATATTAACCATTTCGTTGATAATATTAACATTAGACTTTTCTAAGCTATTTTGCTTAACTATAGCCTGAGACTGTATAGGATTTTCTCCTCTGTATAAATTATCTCCTACCTTCTCAAGAGCATTATAGTTTTCAAAATCTACAATATTAAAATTATAACTGAGCTCACCATCGAGGAATATGTTATTATTCGTATCTGTGGTAATCTTTCTGTTTCCTACTTCCATTGGCTCTAAAGCCCCAGTAGCAACATTTCTGCCCATAACATAATTTCCACTAGAATTTACCAAATAGCCTTGATTATTCACATGAAAGGCACCATCTCTTGTATAATAGATCCCTTCGGTTCCATCCGCTGCAGTGACTCTTACTGTAAAAAATCCCCTTCCTTCTAAGGCAAAATCAGTATCCTTATCTGTTGATTGCAACATACCTTGTGTAAAATCTGTTAAGGTTTCATCTATTCTACTACCATTTGATAAGGAACCGATAATAGTCCTAACATTTTTTCCACCAGAAATTCTATCATAATTTTGAATTAATACATCATCAAATTTCTTTATAGCTAAATTTTCTACTTTATATCCTGTTGTATTAGCATTGGCCATATTATTAGTTATAACCTGTTGTTTTGCTTCTTGAGTAATAAGGCCTGAAACTGCTGTATATAATCCTCTTATCATTTTTTCACATCCTTATCAATTACTTTAAATTCTTCTCTATATTCCATGCCAAGCTCCCTAGCTTTCATTTCTACCTGTTCATCTGTCAAAGTTTTATTGTTACCAAATAGAGATAATAAAAGGGTAGCAAAAATAATTCCTAATCCAAAGCCAAATAAAGTTCTTTTATCTTTAATTAAATTTACTATAAATTTTACTTTAGATATAAATCCTTTATTAATAGAATCTCCCCCTTACTAATCCCTAATTTTTCTGAAATTTCTTCTAAAGAATAACCTTCCGCATAAAGCTTCTGAATATCATTAACCTTCACGCCGTTGTAAACGCTTTCCTTTTCTGTATCAGTTTCTATTGCTTCTCTAGAAATTTCCTTTACTCCTTCTTCAGAAGAGTTAATTTTTTCTTCACCATAAGCTTTTTCTTTTAAATCTATTATTTCCTTCTGAAGCTCTAAAATTGTTTCTGCAAACTCTTTTCGCATCTCTGCAATTAGAAGATCCGTATCCTTTACCTCTTCCTTTTTTTCCTCGTATACGGCCTGAAAACTATTTGCTTCAGAATTTCTGCTTTCTTTTATTAAAGAACTTAGACTAAATATTATAATAGTAATTCCCATTAAAGTTAATACTATAGACATTTACTCACTCCAACCTGAATTTGATTTATCCCTTAGAATACTTTAAATCTTGCATCGCCTTTCTTAAGCGCATAATGGCTCGACTATGCAATTGGGATACTCTAGATTCCGAAACTTGGAGGACCTTACCTATATCCTTCAAAGTCATTCTTTCATAATAGTACAGGGTAAGAACTAATCTATCCTTTTCCTTTAAGGATTCTAAAGCCTTTGCAAGATGCTCAACCTCTTCCTTTTCCTCTAGTATTCTCTCGGGACTAGGGCTGTTTTTATCTTCAACTATGCCCTTTAGTTCTATTTCATCATCATCAGAAAACAGAATTGATTCCAAGGAAGTTTGCGCAATATAATTAATATTAGCTTCAATTTCCCATACTTCGTTCTCAGTTATATTCATATATTTTGCAATTTCTTCGTAGGTAGGTTCTCTTAATAATTTTTTCTGTAGCTCCTCTACAGCTCCATTGTAAGCATTTAGCTTATCCATAGCCCCTTTAGAAATAGGACTATTTTTTCTTATTTCATCAATCATAGAACCCTTAATCCTAATAGAAGCATAGGTAGAAAACTTCATGCCCTTCATAGAATCGAACTTATTAATAGCATCTATTAAGCCAACCATTCCACAGCTTAGAAGATCATCATAATCGATATATTTACTTTTTCCCAATATTATCCTTGATGCTATATACTTAACTAATGGAATATATTTTTTTACTAACTGTTCTTTTTCATCAAAAGCTCTAGCAACCTCCATTTGTGCTCCCCCTTTTCTACAAAGGTATATCTATAAACTATTACGCTGCTTCCTCATAAGAGTAAAAATAAATCTAATTATTTTATCTCTAGTTCTCTCTTCAATGTTAATATATTTGATTCCATAATAATATATATTATCTTGTTGCTTCTCTACCCTTACCACTTCCCCTAGTACCTTAATTCTCTCATCTTCAATGGGTAAATCCGCTTCAATTAATTCTTTTAGATTAAGTTTTTCAGATGTACCTAGTCGGAAGCCACCTCCACTAATATCTAGCAATATTCCTTTATATATTGATTTTGAGCTATAATCAACTTCGCTATCTATTTCACTTTCTGTTACTTTAATAAACTTCATATTCAGGGCAGCACTTACTCTAACGAATTGCCTCCTTTGAATTCTCATAATGTTCTTAAATTCACCTAATATGATTAAAGGTACAGCATTTTCTATTGTTCTCCCTAATACAACAGCATCAACCTTATAAACATGTGTATCGGAGTAATAATAGAACTGAATACTTTCTCCTATCTGTGGTGTAATATATACCCCATCCTTAACTGGCAAACTAATAGCAATGGTTTCATCGGTTTCATTTTGGATTGTACTCTTATATACCTCTGTATCATCTATAACTTCGACTCTACTGTTGACTATAAACTTAATCGACATCATACTCCCCCATTACTTACGAAAAAATACTAAATATCCTCTTAAACAAGCCTTGAATGCCTAATCCACTAGTGTTATTTCCATCTCCTATTAATTTGACAGCTATTTTTTCTATATCCTTTGCTGCATCACAATTTGGATATGATATTACGAAAGGTTCTTGAGCTCTAACAGATTGTACAAGTTTTTTATCTTCGCTTACCATGCCAAGATACTCCATTTCAACCTTTAGAAACTTACTTACGGCATTATTAAGCTTATTAAAGGTTATATTTGCTTCCTTTTGGTCTAAGGCCCTATTAATAATAACCTTAGCCTTATTCTTTAAGTTAAAATGATTTACTGCCTTTAAGAGACTATATGCATCTGTCAAGGAGGTTGGTTCTGGTGTAGTTACCATAATTAAATCATCACAGCAAGATATAAAACCTAAAACATCACGACTTATACCTGCACCAGTATCCATTAAGATATAATCAAAATTTTCCAAATCTGATAGCTTATTTATAAACTCTTCTCGTCTTTTTTTCGACAAATTTTCAATTCTATTAAGACCAGATCCAGCAGGCACTAGACTTACACCATAAGGCCCTTTAATCATAACTTCGTCGATGGTCTTATTATTAAATATTATATCAAAAACATTGTATTTTGGCAAAAACCCCATTAATACGTCATCATTCCCCATACCTATGTCGGCATCAAATAGCAACACCTTTTTCCCAAGCTTTTGCAGCATTATAGAAGTATTAACTACTATGTTACTTTTTCCTACTCCACCTTTACCAGATGTAATAGTAATAATTCTTGGCTTAGTACTTTTCATTGCATTTGTGCTTGCTAGTTGTCTTAACTTTTGCGCTTGATCTATCATATAGTTTCCTCTCCCAATACTAATTTGCAAACATCATCTGCTGTAAGCTTCTTAATATCTTCTGGAACATTTTGTCCTGTAGTTACGTAATTTAAGGGTTTTTTAGCACTATCTAATATATTAATTATTGAGCCATAGGTTGTGGTCTCATCTAACTTGGTTATAATTACACTATCATAATTTAATTCCTTAAAGCCTTCTGTAATACACTCTATATCCTTATCTTTAGTAGTACAGCTAATAACTAAGTTTACATTACTAGAATTTGCTTTATCTACAAAGGCTCTCAACTCGGAAATCTGCATGGAATTCTTACTACTTCTACCTGTAGTATCCACTAATATGACATCACAATCCTTCATGCTTTCTATAGCACTTTCCATATCTTTTAAGGTTATAACAACCCTAAAAGGAATACTCATAATATCTGCATAGGTTCTCAGCTGTTCTACTGCCCCTATTCTATAGGTATCTACAGTAATTAAACCTACCTTCTTTTTATCTATCAATGCCAGCCTACCTGCTAACTTAGCAATAGTAGTAGTTTTTCCTACTCCCGTAGGCCCTACTAAAACAACGGTTCCCTCCATCTTAGCCTTAGAGGTTGTCACAAACTTTTTAATAGCATTCTTTAACTTCTCATTTTCATCAATTTCTTGCTTATTATTTTTTATGCTTGTTAGTATCTTTTTAATATTTTTTTCACTGATATCAGCAGCCTCTAGAGTTAGCTGTAACTTGCTTTTCCTAGTTGAACTAGCCTTACCTTTACTTTCGGTTACTTCTGAAAGCATGCTTTTAATTTCAGCAAACTCCTCTAATAGCTTATCATTAACCTCTGAATTCTGAGCTGTTGTTTCCTTTTCTGTAGACTCTTCCTTTTTAATATCATGAATACTTGCATCAATCACAGGCTTTTCTTCTACTACTTTCTCAGCTGGTCTATCCTTCATAATCTTTTTCAAAGCATTTATACTGTCTTGAATATCATCCTTTTCTGCCACTTGCTTTTTCTTTTCATCCTTTGAGTTATCTACAGCTGCAGTAACCTCAATAATTTTTTTTGAAAAGAAGCCTGAAATTCCAGGCTTTCTTATCTTTCTCTGACTTATAATCACTGCATCCATACCTAACTCATATCTTATACGGGTCATGGCTTCATTCATATTGTTAACTAAATATCTCTTAATAATCATTAGATTGTCACAACTCCTTCGGTTCTAATCTCAACATCGTTTGGTATTTCATTTAATGACAATACAACTATATTGGGATAAATCATTTCTATAAGCTTTCTGAAGGCTGGACGTATCTTAGGTGAAACAAGAAATACCGGTTGATTCTCATAAAAATACACACTTTGCAATACATCCTTTATGGAATTTAATATAGCTCCCGTAGTATCTGGATCTATAGCTGGGAAAGTACCCTGAATTGATTTTTGGAGATTAGCCCCAATAATCTCTTCTACTTTTGGATCTAAAGTTACTACAGTTATTGCTCTATTTTCATCTATAAGAGGTCTACAAATAGTTCTAGCTAAAGCAAATCTTACGTATTCTGTTAACAGTTCAATATCCTTAGTAACTCTAGAATTATCCGCTAAGGACTCTAAAATAGTTACCATATCCTTTATTGGTACCTTTTCCTTTAGTAGGTTCTGAAGCACCTTTTGCACTTCTCCTATGGTCATAAGATCTGGAATCAATTCATCAACAACAGCACTGTATTTTTCCCTAACAGTATCTATTATTAACTTAACTTCCTGTCTACCTAATAACTCATGAGCATGAGCCTTAATTGTTTCTGTTAAATGAGTGACCATTACTGTTGTTGGATCAACTACAGTTAATCCCTTAATTTCTGCTTCTTCTCTTTGATCCTTATTAATCCATACTGCAGGTAACCCAAAGGTTGGTTCTATTGTCCTAATACCCGGAATATCAGTGTTTTCATTGGTAGGATCCATACAAAGCAGCATATTAGGCATCAATTCACCAGAAACAATCACTGTTCCTCTTATTTTAACTACATATTCATTAGTTTTTAACTGCAAATTATCTCTTATTCTTATTGGTTGTACAACTATACCCATCTCGATTGCACACTGCCTTCTAACAGAGGCTATTCTCTGTAATAGGTCTCCACCAGATGCCTCATCTGCCAATGGTATTAAACCATAGCCGATTTCAACCTCCATTGGTTCAACAGAAATAAGGTTCATTACATTTTCTGGTTCCTTCTTTTCTGTTTCTATAATTTCCATCTGTTCAGATTCAATTTCCATAGCCAATTTTTTCTGTTTTTCCTTTGAAAGCAAGAATGCACTATATCCTAGTCCTGCTGCAATCACCATAAAAGATATTGTAGGCATACCAGGTATAAAACCTAAGGTTAAAAGTATCACAGCAGCGATACCTATTACTTTTGGAAATGCAGTAAACTGTTTTGATAATACATTACCAAAATTATCATCGTTACCAGAACGAGTAACTAATATACCTGAGGCTGTAGATACTAATAAGGATGGTATCTGGCTAACCAAACCATCACCTATAGTTAGCTTAACAAATTTTGCTGCTGCATCTTGTATAGGTAGTCCCATCATAAGAACTCCTATGATAATACCACCTATAATATTTATTACTGTTATTATAATACCGGCTATGGCATCCCCTTTTACGAACTTGGAGGCACCATCCATAGCTCCATAAAAATCTGCTTCCATCTGTAATTCTTTTCTTCTTTTTCTTGCAGTAGCTTCATCTATCATGCCTGAATTTAAATCAGCATCTATGCTCATCTGTTTTCCTGGCATAGCATCCAAGGTAAATCTGGCTGATACTTCAGATACTCTACCTGCACCATTAGTAATAACTATAAACTGAACAATTACAATAATTAAAAAGATTACGATACCAACAGCATAGTTTCCACCAATTACGAAAGATCCGAAGGCTTTTATAATTTCACCTGCATCACCTTTACTTAAAATCAATCGGGTAGAAGAAATATTTAAAGCCAATCGAAATAAGGTTGTAACCAGTAATAGGGTTGGAAACACAGAAAACTGTAATGCTTCTGTAGTAAACAACGTAATTAGCATGATAATTACAGATACGCTTATATTCAATGCCAAAAAGATATCCATTAACCATGTAGGTAAGGGGATAATCATCATCAAAACTATACCTATTACCCCAAAGGCAATTATGGTATCTTGCTGATTTTTCAAATTAAATTTTGTCGAATTATCTAAAGCCAAAATTATCACCCTTTATTTCTTAATCTTTTTCTTCTTCATTTTATATACCACTGCAAGAATCTCTGCTACAGCTTGATACATGTCTACTGGAATTTCATCTTCTAACTCTACCTTTTCATAAATCAATCTTGCCAATGGCTTATTTTCTATGATTGGAACTTCATTTTCCTTTGCTATTTCCTTTATTTTTATAGCTACATAATCAGTACCCTTAGCTACAACTTTTGGTGCAGCCACCTTACCCTCTTCATATTTTAAAGCTACAGCTATATGGGTAGGGTTGGTTATAACTACCGTAGCGTCTGGTACACTAGCCATCATTCTTCTGCTAGCCATCTCTCTTTGCTTTTGCTTAATCCTAGATTTTACTTGAGGATCTCCTTCTGACTGCTTGTATTCCTCTTTTATTTCTTGCTTAGTCATTTTTAAATCCTTTTTATGCATTCGCCATTGATAATAATAATCAATAGCGGCTACAACCACCATAAAAATAGAAATCTTCAAGAAAATATCAACCACTAAATTTCCAAATTCCTTAGGTATAGCAATTATACTTAAAAAACCTATATTCAATATGCTTTTTATTTTATTAGCTAAAAAGCTATAACCAATATAACCAACTATAAAAACCATAACAAGTTCTTTAACTAACTCTACTGCAGTTCTGGCTGAAAACATCCTCTTAAAGCCATTAATAGGGTTTAATTTAGAGAATTTAGGCTTTATTGGTTCACCAGTAAAAAGGAAGCCTGTTTGAATATAGTTTGCTGCTACTCCTATGACCATTATAGGAAGTACCACAGGAAGATAGGTTACTCCAACTCGATATAGAACAGTAACTGCTAGAGCTCTTAAGCTTTCAAAGCTAAGTTCTGTATAGTCATAGGTTAAAAAATATGTTAAATTATCTTTCAAATTATTTCCTACGTATCCACCTAGTGCGGATATTAATATGGTACTGGTAACCATAGTTAGGGCTAAGGCTACTTCCTTACTTTTTGCTACCTGCCCCTTCTTTCTTGCATCACTCTTTTTCTTAGGTGTAGCTTCTTCAGTCTTCTCTTCCGATGCAAATACAAATACCAAAGGAACTGCTTTAAATAAATTATTGAATATATCTGGTAATTTATCGAAAGCTAAAACAATCCCTTTAAATATTGTCGGTAATGCTAACATTATAACTGTCAAACCTACCAGTAATTTTAATGGTAGACCAAGTATCATAATATTTAATTGTGGAACTGTTCTAGAAACAAGGCCTAAAACAATATCTGTTATAAGAATTATCAATACGATAGGTATTGCTATTTTCAAACCAATTGTAAAATAATTAATTATGGAGTTAACGGCTACCCATACACTTCCTAGGCTTAATAAGGATTGGCCCAAGCCTATACTTTTAAAGCTCTGAATTAAAAGTTGAAGTAATAAATGATGCCCATCTATTAAAAAAAATATCATTAAACTTATCCAATACATTAAATTTTCTATTAATGTACTATTTGAATTAGTGTTAGGATCAAATAGGTTTATCATACCTAAACCTACATGTGTATCCATCAACTGACCAGCCATTTTCATTATATTGAAAACTGTATTGGTAATCAGGCCCATTATCAAGCCTGCTATAATTTCATTAATAATGAATATAATCAAATAAATATTATTATCTATTTGCTGTAATGAGCTTGTATCTATAATTGGAGCTATCAAAAATGATAGCACGCCTGCTATAAAAACCTTCATTATTATAGGTGTTCCTTTGGGAAAGAATATAGGAACTGTAGTGCAAAAAGATAACATTCTTAAAAATACCATCAAAATGGCTAAGAAATAAATTGTATTTATCAACTTATGCCTCCTAAGTCTACTTTACTAGATTAGACATTATATTAAATATCCTTGTGGTAAAATCTATTAGCTTATGGAGCATCCAACTTCCTGCTAGAAGGCCAACAAGCGCTACAGTTATCAACTTAGGAACAAAGGTTAAGGTTTGTTCTTGAATTTGAGTTGTGGCTTGAAATATACTGATAATTAATCCAACCACTAGGGAAAATAATAGAAAAGGAGCCGCTAATGTTAGACCAGTAGAAATTGCGTCCTTTATTATTCCCATTAACATATTTTCACTCATAATATTTCACCTCATGTAAAGCTTGTAATTAAGGTCTTTATTAATAAATTCCAACCATCTACCATAACAAATAATAATAGCTTAAAGGGTAGAGATATCATAACTGGTGGTAGCATAAACATACCCATTGACATCAATACACTGGCTACTACTAAATCTATTATTAGAAATGGAATATATAATAAAAATCCCATGGTAAAGGCTGTTTTCAACTCACTGATGGCAAAGGCTGGTATTACTATATATAATGGAACATTATCTCTAGTTATCTCCCCTTCTATATTAGCAACCTCAACAAAAAGCTGTAAGTCCTTTTGCCTAGTTTGCTTTAACATAAATTCCCTTAAGGGTTTAGATCCTTCCTCTATAGCCTGCTGTTGTGTTATTGTGCCCTCCATGTATGGTTTAAGAGCTTTATCGTTTATTTGATTGTAAGTTGGTGCCATAATAAATATAGTTAGAAACAAAGCTAACCCAATTAAGACCTGGTTTGGTATTGCCTGTTGGGCACCAATGGCACTTTTTAAAAAAGAAAAAACTACTATCGTTCTAGTAAAGCTAGTTAACATTATAATGAAAGATGGTAATAAAGTAAGAATTGTTAAGATTATTAAAAGCTTTATATTGCTAACGTAATCTTGTGGTGTATTGGCCCCATCCACTGATATATTTACATTTGGGATAGGTATATCTTCTGGTGCTGCTAAAACTTTTTGGGACATAACTGTTAAAACTACCAAAAGAGTAGCAGCAAATACTAATATTTTGGTCCACTTTTTCATCACGTATCTTTCCTCTTTAATCCTAATTTTTTACAAAAGTCTTTTAAACTATTGTATTGCGGTATATTTTTCTGACTAGTTAAGCTAATTAGTTCTTCATCCTCTAGTTCTCGGAGTATTTCTAGCCTTCCATTACAGGAAGCTAAAACATATCCCTTCTTACCTATTTGTGCTATTATCAGGCTGTTATCCTTGGATACAGCTGTCCTTTCATAAATTTTAATAAATTTATTACTTTGTAAGCTTTGTAGCTTTGATCCTCCAATCTTAAGAGAAAGGTAGATTAATAATAGTACAAAAGGTAAAAATACTAGTATCTGAAGAAACATTAAAAAAGTGCTATTCATAATAACCATCCTTATTGAATGACAAATTCCTTATAGTATACATTGGTCAATCTGCCTTTAGAAAGAAGTGAATTTACTCTTGTAGTAATTTCCTTTTTCAACTCTTGTGGTCCTGTAGCAGTTTCCAAATCCGCAACCTTTTTAGTTCTTAACACACTAATAATGGTATCTCTTACAGCATCGTTCTTTTTTTGAAGTTCTTCAGCTAAGGCTTTATTTTCCTCATCAAAAGCTAAAGACATATTTACTTTCAAATATCTTTTACCATTAGCATCTGCTAAATTAACTAAAAATTCACCAGCGGAATAAACGGTTTCGTTTTTTACTTCATTTTGAGTATTAGTTTTATCAGCTTTGCTATTATTTGAAGCTTTGCTCGCAAGCATATATCCACCAAAAGCTGCTGCACCTACTAACAGGGCACCAAATATTATAATTAATATAGTGACCATAGTATTCCCTTTTGCTTTAATATTTTTCACTTCCATCATGATACTTACTCCTTTTGCTCCTTAGTTACTATTAGTATATCAACTCTCCTGTTTGCCGCTCTATGCTCCGCTGTATCATTAGGCATAACAGGCTTATACTCTCCATAACCATGGGCAGAAACCCTGTATGGATCTACTTTTTTGACATTAACAAAATATTTTAATACGTTGATAGCTCTAGCAGAAGATAGTTCCCAGTTGCTATCAAACCTTGCATTATGAATAGGTACATTATCCGTATGTCCTTCAATTATTATTTCATTATCAAATCGCAGAATAAGAGTGCTGATTTTCTCTAGTATTTGCTTACTATTATCTTTTATTTCTGCACTACCTGACTCAAAAAGTATGTTGTCTCTAAGTTGAATTATTATACCTCTACTATCTTTAGTTATAGTTACCACAGCTTCTAAATTGTTTTCCTTAATAAATTCTAGAATTTGCTCATACATGGTAGGTTCTCCGTTAGTTTCTCCTACTTCCACAGGGTTGGTTTGGGTTTCTTCTCCTACAATTGGAACATTTCCAGTTTCCAAGTTGTAATCAAAGATAGAAGTGCTCCCCTGCCCCGTAAGCAAATTCTGTAACGCTGATGATATTTGCTTAAGTTTTACTGCATCTATTGTGGAAAAAGCATACAGAAGTATAAAAAAAGTCAGCAGAAGTGTCATAGTATCAGAATATGTTTGTAACCATTCACTACCAGATGGTCCTTCTGCACCCCCACGTTTTTTCCTTGCCATATTACTGCACTCCTTCTGTATTTTGAGTATTTTGATCTTGATACTTTATTCTTTCCTTTGGTGTTAAGTAGCAAAGAAGCTTATCTTCTACAATTCTTGGATTTACTCCAGACTGTATAGCAAGTATTCCTTCTAGCATCATTTCTCGACTGCTTGCTTCCTGTTCTGTTCTTAAAGATAACTTCGCTGCCATAGGAGTGAATATAAGATTAGCCATTACTGAACCATAAAAGGTAGTTATTAAGGCTGTAGCCATACCAGAGGCTATTTTACTGGAATCCTCAATACTAACTAACATTTGAATAAGTCCAATAAGAGTACCAATCATACCAAAGGCTGGAGCATAAGCTGCCCAAGATTTTAACATGTTTTGTCCTACAGAATGTCTTTTTACCATTTCATCAATTTCTAATTCTAATATGTTTCTAATAGTTTCTGGCTCAATTCCGTCAATTACCATCTGAAGCCCCTTCTTTAAGAACTTGTCCTCAATTTCATTTACTTCATCTTCTAAGGATAATAAGCCCTCTCTTCTTGCTTTCCTAGATAAATTAGTAAATAAACTAATAGTTTCGAAGTTAGACATATTTAATCCTTTGAAGGTTTTTGAAATAACTACAAACAATCTCTTAAATTCAGAAAAAGGATAGTTGATTGCTACTGCCATTAAAGAACCAAAACCTGTGATTACAATTGATGAAAAATCGTAAAACACTGTCAATGGACTGTTTAATAAGATACCCCATAAAATAACAAATATACCTGCGAAAAAACCTATGAAGGTCATTATGTCCAGTTTCTTCATATTGATGCCTCCTACAAACCAAAACTAAAAATTCTCTTTTTATATTCTATAACTCTATTTATTACCTCTTGGCAATTTTCTTTTACCATATACTTTTTACCATTTATAAGTGTAATGAGGCACTCTGGTACTTCTTCGATTTTTTCTATCTGCTCAGCGTTTAAAATAAATTCTTTGCCATTAAATCCTGTTAATTTTATCATGATTAACCTCCACAGTTTATTATCATAGGTCGTATAGAGCATTTTTATTATACCCTATACGAACCTATAAATCTAACTGTAATTAATATATTAAGTACCCATTGTTACCTCTTTAGGTTAATAATATCTTGAAGAATTTCATCTCCTGTTGTTATCATTTTTCCAGCTGCTTGGAAAGCTCTGGATGTTACAATCATTTCAGTAAACTGCTCTGCTAAATCAACGTTTGAAGCCTCTAGCATACCTTGAAGAGCATCTCCATAGCCCTGGCTATTATCTTCCCCTAGAGTACCAATACCACTTCTTATGGTAGCTTCGCCAGAGTTAACTGAGGCAGTATATAAGTTGTTACCCATCTTAGTTAAACCAGCTGGATTCTTGAAAGATGCCATAGCAATTTGTCCAAGAGCTGCTACTCTACCATCTTCCAATACACCACTTATTAATCCATCTTTACTAATACTATGGGATATAATTCTTAATTCTACATTTTCACCTGGAATTCTTACTTTATCAGGAATCCTTAAGGTTTTTAAGCTACCATCATAAGATTTTACTTCCTTAGTGGCATCTACAAAGTTAATAACTCCATCCTCATCTATACTTTGTACTGGGGTACCTCCATCAGCTATACCTGAAACAGTACCTGTCACTGGGGTAGTTGGTCCACCAGTTACGGTAACCACATTTGCTGAGTTACCAATAGCTTTATTTTGTAATGCTTGATTTATGGCAGCTTCAATATCAGCATCTGATATTGAGGTTGTAAAGTCACCATTTATTATAATTTTTTTATACTTGGTATCAACTGTTGCACTGGTGCTTGCTCCTGGAGCCATATTACCAATTTCTATTGAATATCCATCTAAAACCCCTGGTTCTGTCACAGATATGGTTAACCCTAAAATATTTGCAGAGTTGCCTGTAACGCCAGATTTCAAACCACTTATGGCTGTATTTTCACCACTTACACTAACAGTTTGAGGTATTCCAGCTGCATTCAAGGCCTTATTAATAGCTGAAGCTGCCTGTTCGCTAGTAATACCATTTGGCTTTGAGAAATCACCGTTCAGAATTATTCTCTTTGAAATGGTATCAACTTCTGCTGAAGCTACTGTATCTGGTCCAACCTTACCTAAAACTATGCTGTAGCCATTTAAAGAAGCTCCAGGACCAAAGGCAAAATTAAAGCCTCCTGCAGTAATTACGTTTGGTGATTGAGCTGTTGGATCCATAGAAGCTAAATCATTAGTTAAAGAATATCCTAACACTCTATAACCATCAGAAGTCAAAAGATTACCATCACTATCTAATGTAAAGGAACCATCTCTTGTATAATTAATTTGCATCTTTGAGTTAGTTAAGGACTCATTGCTAATAGTATGAGTTCCTGGCTGATGGTTTACTTGTATGCTGTTATCTTCAAAAATAGTTGGTCCTTTACCTACCATAAAGTAACCTTCACCATCAATTGCCACGTCTAAACTTCTGGAAGTAGATTGCATGTTTCCTTGAGAAACTATAGTATCAATACCTGCTAACTTAACTCCCAATCCAACCTGGCTAGGGTTAATACCACCAAGATTAGTACTTGGAGACATTGCATCTGTAACACTTTGGCTAAGCATATCCTGAAATCTTGTTCTACTATATTTAAATGCTGTGGTGCTTACGTTTGATATATTGTTACCAATAACGTCCATTTTTGTTTGGTTAACCTTCATTCCACTTATTCCTGAATAAAGAGATCTTAACATAAAATTTCCTCCT
>ERZ773359.451-NODE-451-length-58863-cov-7.766409_pt1 | contig 58863 bp, 51 predicted proteins | sample MGYA00374955_ERZ773359 | MGnify/ENA primary metagenome ERZ773359 (study PRJEB29098, sample SAMN04486028) | biogas fermenter metagenome | study: EMG produced TPA metagenomics assembly of the Biogas fermentation microbial communities from Germany - Plant 4 DNA1... | reverse complement strand
CTTTGAACCGTTTAAGATACTTACCAAACTAAAACCCAGAGCCCCTAACATGGCGCCACTAAAAGCATGTAATATGGTATCCCAATGAGGTATAACAAAATAAAAATTTCTGACTTCACCAAGGTATATGGCGCAGTATAGAAATATAAAATAAAGCACATACATATAGTTTGGTATGTTGATCATCCACCTTCTCTCAATCAGAGAGGGTATTGCCATAACTATAAGTCCCAATACACACTGTATCAGCATTAAGGTATAGTCACTTTTGACTCTTACGGATTCATCCAGACCTTCTCCTTCATGAGGTGCATTTACTATCTTTACAATGGAATATAGTATTGAAAATAGCAGAGTAATCAAAAGCAATGCGCCTATTATCTTCTTCCAATCCAACCTCTTAATAACAGAGTTAAACTTATTCGCCATATCCCACCCTTTTAATCTGATAATATACTTTAAAAAACACAATATACTCCATCCAGAGACCAACTAATAACTACCGCGTAAAAACCTTTTCTGTCTGATTATATTAGCTGCAAAGTTTTTTCAACCAATTCATCTACCGTTACCTGAGGATAGCCTATTATAGTAGTGGCAAGGCGTAGATTAAAGCCTTCATACCAATATGGAGGGATCTTGTTTTTTCCCAGAATCATCCCCATAATTGAGCCTACCGTCGCCCCATTGCAATCGGTGTCAAATGCAGCCTGCACTGAAAGACAAATCGACTTACCAAAATCCATATCCCCATACAACAAGGCCATAACCACAACCATTGCATTGGAGTTTGTATGGCACCAATCATGGGCATCGTATTCGTCATATTGCTGGTGGATATAATCGATTACCTTATCCACGGTTTCACCGGATTTATACCAATCAAGAACCTGGTTTACGTCCCTGTATAACCTGGACTTTGACGGTATTTGGTCCAGACCGGATTCGATAACCGTAATAATATCATCTGTTACCATGGCCGCAGCATTCATGGCTGCAACAAACATTTCACCATATATTCCGTTCCTCACATGTGAAATACATGCATCTCTCCAGGCCATCTCGGCTGCCTTTTCCGGATCTCCCGGGTTTATATAGCCATAAAAGTCCCCACGAATCTGCGCGCCTATCCATTCACGATATGGGTTGTTATGGACAGCTGTCTCAGGAGCGTACAAACCGGATGCCGCATTCCTATATGCAACCCGCTCCGCTGTACAGGTTGAAAACATAGGGACCCATGAAAGCCATGCTTCCAAAACATCATCGGGGCAAAAATCTATACCATATTCCTCAACTATCTTCATTGCCAGTACAGTATAATTGGTATCATCATCTACAGGTGCTATCCCATCAATTGTATCCGCCCAGCAGCGCTTTTCAAATATATTCGGATCGTATTCGATTACCTCGGCAAATTTATCCGGTATTTGATCCCTGGTGATATACCTTTCCATGGGATAATTCCCTGTCACTTTTAATAATTCATCCAGCTGCTTTCTTTTAAAACCTTCTACGGGTTTTCCCAACAAACATCCCGATATGCGTCCAATCCACGCCCCTGCCAACTTGATCTTCAGTTCCTCCAGGGATATATTCCTATCAAGGTTTGTTTTTGGTTTTCTTCTTTCATCCAAAATATCCTTTAACTCTGATGGTTCAACATAGGGGTGATCCGGTAAAACAGGTGCATTTATTAGCTTTTGGCGGATTCCCTGAGCAATCTCCTTATAGGATTCATCCTTGGCTGCCCCTGCTACCTGTTGGCAAAGTTCTTTAAGATGTTCCACATCCCGACCTTCATCCCTGGCTTGTTTCCATTCAAACATAAGCTCCGTATCATACCTCATCCAGCCTTGTTTCTGTAACATAATTGTACCCTCCCTCTTCCATGGCTTTTATTGCCTGAAACTATATTTCTGCTTAAAACATACTCCTTTATTTCATAAGAAGTTTACTCCAGGTTGAATTGATGCGCTATACTGGTTAACCGTATGCGATTATGTACCAGCATAATAGGCAAATTACCCAGTTTAAGTATACTTGTATAATTGGTATTGTATTTAATAGCCAGTTGCATGTCAACATAAACTATTGTATATGAAATTCAGCTATAGTATCCTTAAGAAGAAAGGTTAGATATATTAATTTTGGGGAGGAAGGATTAATTGATAGTGGTAACCCTTTTAGGCAGCGGTGGCGGTATGCCCATGCCCAACAGATACCTTTCATCTATGCTCATAGACTACCAATCCAGAAAAATTCTCATAGATTGCGGAGAGGGTACCCAGGTTTCCATGAGGGAAAATAAAACCGGGTTTAAAACCCTGGATATCATATGCCTGACCCATTTTCACGGAGATCACATATATGGCCTGCCGGGGTTATTGTCGACCATGGGTAACAGTGGAAGAACTGAATCCCTTACAATAATCGGACCTTCAGGTGTAAATGAAATAATCCAAGCACTGAGGCAGACAATCCCATACTTACCTTTTGGTGTGGATATAATCGAAAACCCCCAGGCTCCCCTATCCTTGTATCCAGATCCTGCCTCAGGAGGCCTTAAGCTTAATCACGGATCAGCAGAAGCTAAAGGGAAAGTGGAGATTATTCTCTCTACCCTGAAGCTCCACCACTCTTCCCCCTGTCTGGGTTATAGCCTTTATATACCTAGAAGGCCTAGATTTTATCCGGATAGGGCAATTCAGCAAGGTATCCCTGTGAGATACTGGAAAAGACTCCAACAAGGGGAAACAGTTGTGGACGGAAAACACATATACGAACCCCATATGGTCTTAGGAGAAGAGCGAAGGGGTATAAAACTGAGCTATATAACCGATACCAGGCCGATTGATACCATACCGACTTTTATTTGTCAAAGTGACCTGCTTGTATGCGAGGGTACCTACGGGGCTGACGAAGACCAGGAAAAAGCCCTAAAGAATAAGCATATGACCTATCGTGAAGCCGCTGAACTTGCCCTTAAAGGAAAGGTAAAAGAACTCTGGCTCACCCATTTTAGTCCTGCGATGGATGATCCAGAATTCTATCTAAAAAACGCAACGGGGCTTTTTCCTAATACGATTCTAGGTCATGACGGTATCACTAATATCTTAAGGTACTCTCCTGCACGCACCTCTTAATGAGATGTAGTTTCACATTGGGTTCTTGCGGCAGGATCATCTACCATGCTCATCACAGACTGAACCACTGAATTCCAGAGTTCCACCCAGGTATTTTTCTACAGTATCCCGGGCATCTCCCCTGGCTCCTATTACAACCTCAATGCCCTTTTCACGGAAGATATCTACTGCACCACTGCCCATCCCGCCGGAGATGATGACCCCTACTCCTAAATCATTTAGATAGTTGGGTAAAAAACCAGGCCTATGCCCGGGATTTGGAATTGATTCGCTTTTTACTATCTTCTTATCCTCTATATAAAAGATATTAAAGTTCTCACAATGTCCGAAATGTTCGGTTATGTTCCTGCCTTCGCTGGCAACGGCTATTTTCAATTTAAATTCCTCCTTTTCCTTTGTTGGCCTATCCTTCCAATGCCTTGGCAACATCGTCCATCCAGTTACCCTCAAACAGCTCAATCATGCCCCTGTCACAAGCCTGTGGAATTCTTGGATCTATAGGGAGCTTGGCCAGGACCTCAATATTATACCTATCGGCAATTTCATCGATATGGCTTTCGCCGAATATTTCATGTCTTCCCCGGCAGTCAGGGCATTCAAAATATGACATGTTTTCAACTATTCCAATAATGGGAATTCTCATCATTTCCGCCATTTTAACGGCCTTGGATACTATCATGGACACCAGCTCCTGGGGAGAGGTCACAACCACTACCCCATCCACTGGTATGGATTGGAAAACAGTTAGGGGAACATCCCCGGTTCCCGGGGGCATATCTATAAACATATAATCCACATCCCCCCAGATTACATCGGTCCAGAACTGTTTAACGGTACCCCCTATAATGGGTCCCCTCCATATTACCGGATCGGTTTCATTTGCCAGCAGCATATTTATTGACATTATGTTTATCCCTGTGGTACTCCTTATGGGGAACATGCCTAATTCGTTCCCCGTAGCCTTCCCAGTTATTCCGAAAGCCTTGGGTATGGACGGCCCGGTTACATCTGCATCTAAAATAGCAGTTTTATGCCCTCTCCTGTTCATGGTTACGGCAAGCATGGATGTTACCAAGGATTTTCCCACTCCACCTTTTCCGCTTATAATCCCAATCACCTTTTTAATATTGCTGAGCTCGTGAGGTTTTTCCCTGAAGTCAGCTTTGGGGGCAGTCCTTTCGCTACATTCCTCGTTACAGCTTCCACAATCCATATTGCAATTATTGCTCATAAAGTTATCTCCTTTGCCTATAAGATATTGTTAAGATATGACTAACGCCTTATGCCGGCCAGATCGAGATACCAAACCAACACAAGGGCTAATTACTCAAATAAGATTTTCATGGTTTTTTCAAAAATAGTCCTAAGGGCATGTCCTGATCTGCATTCTATATCGATGATGCTCAGCCCGTTATTAATGGCCCATACGGCTTGGGAATCAAAGGGGATCCTACCCAACAGCGGAAGATCTCTCTCCCTGCAAAAATTCTCTATTCTTTCTGTATTCTTCAGGTTTGTGTCATATTTGTTGATACATACCGCCATTTTAACCTGGAAACCCTCGCCGATCCTGATTATCCGTTCCATATCACTGATCCCGGAAATAGAGGGTTCAGCAACCACTAGAACCATATCAACCCCAGTTATGGACGCTATAACAGGGCATCCAATACCGGGGGAACCGTCGATAATTGCTAGATCCGCCGCTACATTGCTTTCTTTGATCTGTCTTTTTACCTCTGTTACCAGTAGACCCGAGTTACCGCTACCCATCTTAAGCCGGGCGGTAGAAAAGACCGTTTCATTATCATTATACAACATCAATTCCCCAGCAGGGGCTGGTTTCATGGATATAGCCCCTTGTGGACAAAAAAATTCACATAGGCTGCATCCCTCACAGGCATAATGGTTCACCCTGTATCCAAAATCTGCCTCTATTGCGCTGAATCTACACTTTTGCCTGCAAAGGTCGCACTCTATGCATAGATCCTGATCTATGACCGCCTTATCAAGGCCATAGAAATCCTTCCTTATGGACTTTATATCCTGGCTCATGATCAAATGCAGGTTGGGAGCATCCACATCGCAATCCCCATAGGCCTTGGTTTGACCCAGTCTGATAAAAGCGCCGGCTACGGTGGTCTTACCCGTGCCCCCTTTACCGCTGAGAATTAATAGCTGCTTCATGATGCACCCCCTGGACCACATTGTTGATCAGGTTTAAAAATATTTGTCTGTACTTATCGCTTTCCCTGGCGACTATAAAGCCTTCTGAATTCATTGCCCCCAATTCCTTATCAAAGGGGATCCTGCCTATAATATCTATTCCCTTTTCAAAACAGAATTCCTCTGCAGGGTTTTGATCATCAAGGTACTTGTTGATCACCACTCCATAGGGTTTGTTGAATAAATTCACCAGCTCACAGACCATATTCAGGTTGTGCACACCAAACAAGGTGGGCTCCGCTACCAATATACAGTAGTCTGCATCTTTAATGCTTTCCATTACAATACATTCGCTGCCTGGAGGACAATCGATAAAGGTAAGCTCCATGGGATCCCACTGTATGTTTGATATATAATCGATTATGGGCACTCCTGATGCTTCGCCGATGTTTAGGATGCCGGTTACTACTTGAACTCCCTCTGATAGACCTTGCTCTACCCTGCCAATAACCTTTTCCTTTTCCCTTATGGCCTTTTGGGGACAGACCAACAGGCATCCGCCGCAGGAGTGGCATATTTCTTCAAATACCCTTATTTTGTTCCCGATAAGAGCCAAGGCGTTAAATTTACAAAAATCTATGCATATACGGCATCCATCGCACATGCTTTCGTCTACAATTGGTATTTTTACTGTTACTTCCCGACTAAAAACCTCCTGAGGTTTAAAAAACAGATATCCGTTGGGTTCTTCTACATCACAATCGATATAGCGGGCTTTTCCTTTTGCTGCAGCCATATTTACTGATATAAAGGTTTTTCCAGTACCTCCCTTACCGCTCAAAACAGCTATCTTCACCCTATCTTCCCCCATGATTGTGAAAACCTGCCTGTATTTCGTCCAAAACTGACAATCTGCCATCCTGTAGGGCATAGATATTCTCCTGGATCGAGCCCTCTATGCTCCTGTATATCCTGACCTGCCCGGTTTTAATAACGGAAGCCGCATTTTCACCACACCTTGGGGTGATCAGGGCATCAGCCCCATTGTCTACGATAAGCTGGGCAGCTTTAATTCCGGCACCACCCTGGCTGGATGCCGCACCATTGTCTATAAAATCACCCTTCTTCGTCTCCGTATCGTATACGAGAAAATAAGGTGCTCGTCCAAAGGATGGACATACGCCTTTATCCATGGATTTATCGTTTACCGGGATAGCTATCTTCATTTTGCATCCTCCCCATATATTATTATGTTAATAAACCCGACCCCTTCGCTGCCCGTAACCTCGACCATATCCCTGGCCCTGACCATATCCTAAACCCTGACCATGGCCTTGCCTATGTCTCCGGCATCTACCACAGCCATAGATCTTTTCATTTTCATCGTAGAGTTTATAGTCGCCGCCCTCAATTCTCAAGGACCTTCCCTCTACCAGCAGCTGCGCCATTTTTTTTCTGGCGTCGCTGTATATCCTTTGCACCGTGGTCCTGGCCACATTCATTCTCTCGGAACATTCCTCCTGGGTCAAACCTTCATAATCTATGAGGCGAATGGTCTCATACTCCTCCAGTGCCATGGTTATTTCTCCGTCTATATCCGCATTGCCTATAGGTCCAAAAAACGTGCTCTCCGGTATACAACATACCTTCCTCCATTTTCTAGGCCTTGCCATTTCTTATTCACCCCATTCTCCCACAAAACAACAGGGGCGTCCCCCTGCCGTTTGTTTCTGTCTATAGATTTTCCAGTTCTTCGTTAATCGCCTTTAATTGGTTTTCAAGGATTTCTTTCTGCTTCTCCAAGTATTCCTTGTCTGACATAGAAGTGTAAGGATCGTAGTAAAAACCTCTGCCGAAGCCTCTGGCAAATCCCCTGCCAAATCCACGTCTAAAACCCCGTGCATATCTAAATGTATCTACTCCAGCACAATATCCAAAACCTCTGCCAGTCATTGAACCCCAGCCCATTGGGCCTGTTCCGTCAAGTCTCGGCACAATCTCACCTCCCCTTTTATTATTGACATATGTCAATTATGTATTCATTATACCAGATTATGAACATATGTCAATAACTTCGATTGTTAATATACTTGTTATGCATAAGGAGGGAGATTTGCCCATTATTCTCGTTTATCAGGTTCTCTTTGTTACCCTGGTCTTACATCTGGGACAAGTAATGATAATCTTTCCCTTGCCTTTTGGCACTCGCAATGTGGTCTTGCAATTGGGGCATTTAAAATACCGATGGGTCTTAGAGTCCCTGAGTCGGCGCTGAAACTTTAAAAACCTCTTATATAGAGGACTAAAAAGCATCATAAACTTATAGTTTTCCATGCTTCGTCTGTTTATGTCCTTGGAGAACATCCTGTAGAGGCTGATTCCTAAGAGTATGTACACAAAGATAATAATCCATGGCATCCTTGCCAGCCTGGAAATAATGGTCAGCAATATGGCAAAGGCCAACAAAGCTGTTGTAAGTTGGTCTCCTCCATACCTGCCATTCATAAATCGTTTTAACCGATCCATCTAAATATCCTCCAATCTCCTCAGATCTAATTTCTCCAGGTCTTAGGTGAGATCAGGGCTATGACGGTGAACAATTCCAGTCTACCCACAAGCATGAGGAATGATAAAAGCAGCTTGCTGTAGGGAGAAAACACACTGAAGTTTCGGGTTGGTCCTACAAGGCCAAAACCAGGTCCCACATTGCTGATACTGGTAACCACGGTGCTTATAGCGCTCTCCAGATCAAGTCCCTCCAGGGAAATCACCAGTGTTCCCAACACCATCATCATAATATACAATACTAAGAAGCTGGATATACCTGCAACGGTGTCATCGCTTAAGACCTTGCCGTCAACCTTAATAGGTGTGTAAGCATTGGGATGAAAGGTCTTAACCACCTGCCTTCTTATAAGCTTAAACAATACCAGAATCCGAATGTTTTTAATACCCCCGCTGGTGGATCCGGCGCAGCCACCTACAAACATGAGAAAGAAAAGGATCATCTTGCTAAAGGTCGGCCAAAGGTCGTAATCAACGGTTGCATAACCCGTGGTAGTAATGATGGAGCCTACCTGGAAAAAGGAATCCCTGAAGGCAAGACCCATATTTTTATATACGCCCATTCCCATATACAGGTTTAAGCCTATGAGAATACCGGATGTAAGGATTATTCCCAGGTATAACCTTAGCTCCCCATTTCGTATTACCTCCCTCCTTCTTCCCTTATAAAGCCCATAGTAAAGGGAAAAGCTTATCCCCGACAGGATCATAAAAACAGTAATAACCACATGGATATAGGTGCTCTTGTAGGCACCTATACTAGTATTACGGGTGGAAAAACCCCCGGTACCCACGGTCCCAAAGGTGTGTACAGCTGATTCATAAAAACTCATGCCCCCTGCAACAAGGAGTATAATCTGTAAAAGAGTAATAGATATATAGGTTATATACAGAATCTTGGCTGTATCCTTAATCCTTGGAACTATCTTATCGGCTATAGGTCCTGTGCTTTCAGCTTTAAATATTTGGAAGCCCCCTATACCCATGGTTGGTAGGATAGCCACTGTAAATACCAATATACCCATCCCGCCAATCCAGTTGGTAAAGGAGCGCCAAAACAGGATACCTCTGGGTAAAATTTCAATATTCTCCACCAAGGTAGAACCGGTGGTGGTAAATCCAGACATGGTTTCAAAAAAGGCATCTACAAGGGAAGGAATGCTTCCTGATATAACAAAGGGCAAGGAACCAAAAAAAGAGGCCAGTATCCATCCAAGTGTCACTATGGTTAAGCCCTCCCTGGCCTTAATTATATTGTTTGATCCCCCAAATCTGCCCATAATAAGCCCCAATACGATCATTATTGCCATGGATATCAAAAATGCGAATGAGTCAGTTTGGCCGTATATAAGGGATACTATAAGGGAAGGTACCATCAGCAACGCTTCAAGAACCAATAGATTGCCCAGTACCTTGGTCACGACTCCATAATTCACTAAACACACCACCCTTCCTAGGTGCCATAAAGGTCTTCAAATAGGGCACTTTAGTGCCCAAACAGAATATGACCAGTCTGTCCTTGGGTAAGATAACTGTACTACCGTTGGGTATAATAACTCTTCTGTCTCTGACTATGGCACCAATGATAATGCCTTTGGGCATCCCCAAATCGGCCAGGGATTTACCTATGGCGGTCACATTTTCATCTACGATAATCTCCATTACCTCAGCCTGTTCTCCCAAAAGCAGGGAGACGGACACCACCCTGCCTCCACGGATAAATTTAAGAATATCACTGGCTATGATATTGGTAGGATCAAGGGCAAAATCTATGCCCAGCTTATCTATTAGGTTTACATAGCTGGGCTTACTTATCTTTGCAACAACGCTCTCTACTCCGGCCTGCTTTGCCATCAGGGACATTAAGAGATTTTGCTCGTCATAACCGGTTGCTCCAACAAAGGCATCCATTTCTTCAAGACCTTCCTCTTCCAAAATGTTTATGTCGGTACCATCACCGTTTATGATCAATGCATTATCTAATTTCTCCGATAAATACCTACACCTTTCCTGATTCTGTTCAAATATGGTCACCCTTATGTTTGCATGGAGCAACTGATCTGCCAGGTAATGGCTGATTTTCCCTCCACCCAGGATCATAACCCTCTTTATCAATCTTTTATCCATATTCAGTTTATACTTGGCAGTCAGGTTGTTAATGCTGTTGCTTTCGCCAATTATATATATGACATCGTCCTCCTCCAAGGTCGTACCACCATGGGGGATGATGATTTCTCCATCTCTGGATACGGCAACTACCAACAAACCATCGAAACCCTTCAGGTCCATAAGCCTTTTACCTATGAAATCCCTCATATTTTTTACATGAAAATCCACCATGGAGACCCTGCCCTTGGCAAACTCCCCATTATGATAGCTATAGCTCTTCAATAGATAGCGTGAAATCTCATTGGCTGTGGCCAGGTCGGGATTCACTATATGGTCTATACCCATACTGGATTTAATAAAATCAAATTGATGAATATACTCTGGATCCCTCACCCTGGCGATGGTTTTCTTACAGCCCAACTTTTTGGCAACGCTGCATATGATAACATTGGTTTCATCACTCCCGGTAGCGGCTATGAGCAAATCATAGGAATCGATTCCCAAACCCTTCAAGGTCTCAATCTCCAGGCCATTGGCTATTACCGCTAACACGTCCAAATGGTCACTTATTCTCTGTATTACATTAGCGTTGGAATCTACCAGGGTTACATGGATGTTTTCGTTTATTATCAGTTCTGCCAATTTATACCCCAGTTTTCCCGCACCAATTATCATGGTTTTCATATGGTATTTCCTTTCTCTTAAGCCAGACCGACACATCTTGACCCCTCTTGTGCTGGCTATAAACATATATATTTAATCATTGAACCAATTAGTAATATACATAATGGCTTTTAAGGACTCATTTAGTGTATTTATCACCAATATCCAACCATGCATGAAACTACACAAATCTAACCGGTGCAATAGATTATATCAGTATTGTAATACTATATTCTTTAATGTCAATGGATGGTTATGAATACTTTGCTAAAGCATGGCAATGGCATCGTATACGGGTTTTAAGGATGGATAGATCATCTTATACACCTCATAGTACCGCCTATATTCCTTTACCGACTCAGGATGGGGGGTAAAGTTTTTGCTGAATTCAATGATACCCTCTGCCTCATCAAAGCTTTTGAACATCTTCACTCCTACCCCTGCGGCTATGGCTGCACCTAAGGAAGTCGCCTCTCCGGGGTGTGCATGTATATACAAGGGTCTATTGTATACATTACACATGATTTCGTTCCATAACGTACTTTTTGCACCCCCACCAATAAGGTTTAGTTTTTCCACATTGTGCTGGTTTTCCTCAAATGCATCCAAAACAGATCTGAGGGCATAGGATACTCCCTCGTAGACTGCTCTAAAAAGATCGTTACGATTATGATAAAGGGTAAATCCAATAAACCCGCCCCTGGCATCGGCATCCCAATGGGGAGTTCTCTCTCCCATCATATAGGGAACAAAGAATACTCCTCTGGACCCGATAGGTGATTCTTCTGCTAAACCTTGGATTATCTCAAAAATGTTGTCATTGTTTGTAATAGCCAGTTCCTTTTCATACCTACCCAAATTGTCGATGACCCAATCGTAGCAGATAGTAGCACTTTGAACTGTGCCTATTACATTATAGTGTATCCCGTCCAGATCACAGATGTTAAAAATTCTGGCCTTCTTATCCAGGATGGGAGTCTTGCTGGGGGTTGATATCCAAGAGCTGCTACCTATGTAGTTATAGGCCATGCCTTCTCTTACCACCCCGGCGCCTTTGGCAGCACAGGCACCATCGCCCCCACCTGCAACCACCGGTATACCCTCTTTAAGGCCCAAGATCGAGGCGGCTTCCTTACTTAATTTCCCTACTATATCATGTGACTTAATGATCTGCGGAAGCTTGCCCATATCTATCCCAACACTCTTAACTATGTCTTCAGACCATTTCCTGGCCTTAATATCCATGATACATGTTAGTGAAGCATCCGAATAATCGGTAATGCCTAGATTACCTGTAAGCTTGTAGGCAATATAATCCTTGGTATTTAAGAAGTAGGCCGTATTTTCATAGACCTTGGGATAATGCCTCTTAAGCCACAGTATTTTTGGGAGGGTGTAGTGGGGATCGATTCGATTTCCCGTAATCTCGTATATCTCATTACTTTGGAATACTTTTGACAAGGCCTGACATTCAGACTCGGTACGTACATCGGAGTGAATTATATTGTTAAACAGGGGCTGGCCTTGACTGTCTACAGGCAGACATCCGTTCATATGACCGCTAAGGCCTATGACCTCAATATCCATAGGATTCATGCCGTATTTTTCAGTGAGTTCCCTGGTAGCCTCTATTACACTCCTCCAGAAATCCTCAGGCCGTTGTTCTGACCATCCCGGTTGGGGGTAGATGGTATCGTACCCGGAAACTGTAGACCACACCTTTTTGCCCTCTTCGTCAAAGACCGTGCACTTATTGCCAGTGGTGCCTATATCGTAGGTTAGTATGAAATTTCCTTTGGCCATTTTCTTATCTATCCTTCCTATTTACTTGTATAATGCTATTTTAATCCATATCCGCTATGAATTGAAGGACAACTTTATTATTGTTTATGAACTATGGCCAATAATGCCTATGGACAGGCTCAAAGGTTTTGATATAGAATTTGGTATAGCGTTTATATGATTCTAGCAAAATATATGATTGTAAGGGAATGGTTGAGATGAAATACATAGTAATCCTGGGGGACGGGATGGCTGATATACCCATGCCTGAGTTGGGTAATAAAACCCCCCTCCAATGTGCCAAAAAACCAAATATGGATAGTCTTGCCAGAAGGGGTGAAGTAGGCCTTGTCAGGACAGTACCCAAAGGCATGCCTCCAGGTAGTGATGTGGCCAACTTAACCACCATGGGATTCGATCCCCGCCTCTACTACACCGGGCGCTCTCCGCTGGAAGCTGTCAGTATGGGTATAGAACTTACCGATACCGACGTAACCCTGCGCTGCAACCTGGTAACCCTGTCTGATGATAAAGATTATGAAAGTAAAACAATGTTGGATTATAGCGCTGATGAGATTTCATCGGAGGAGGCCAGGATACTTATAGATGAGATAGGTAACCGGTTTAACGGACCTAACATATCCTTTTATCCAGGGATTAGTTACCGCCATTGTATGGTATGGTCCAATGGTCCCTTGGATTTAGATCTTACACCTCCCCACGATATATTAGAAAAACCTATAGGTGAATTTCTACCCAAAGGGGAAATAAATAAAATTATCCTGGAGATGATGGTAGAAAGCTACCAGATTTTAAAATCCCACCCCATCAACCAGGCCAGAATATCCAAAGGCCTAAATCCGGCCAATTCCATATGGCTATGGGGTGAAGGCAAGAAACCCTCCTTGCCCAGTTTTGAAGAGGCCTATGGAAAAAAAGGTTCCGTCATATCAGCTGTCGATCTGGTTAAAGGCATCGGCATATGTGCCGACCTTAGATCCGTCCATGTGAAGGGGGCTACCGGAAATATCGATACCAATTTCGCAGGGAAAGCGCAGGCAGCCCTAAAAGAATTGGAATCTGGTCAGGATTTCGTATACATACATCTAGAGGCTCCCGACGAGTGCGGACACCGAAGGGAAATCCATAATAAGGTCAAATCAATAGAGTTGATAGATAGCCTGGTGCTGGGAACACTCCTGGATGGATTAAGCAAATATGATTATAAGATCATGATATTGCCGGATCATCCTACCCCCTTAAGTCTTAGAACCCATACTTCTGATCCTGTACCCTATGTCATCTATCGAAAAGGTGATAAAGGAAAAACAACTGTGATGGGATACGACGAATTTCAGGCCAGTGATACGGGCATCTTTATCTCGGAAGGTCATACCCTTATGCCCCGCTTTCTTGCCCAGGAATGAAACTCTTATATAAATTATTCAGTAGGATCACACATTTGAATAAAAACGACTTACTTAAAAAATAAATTATTCAATATGATTAAGATAATTGGACATAATAGGATTATTCGGACTGTACACAACATATAGTATCCCTACATCAAAGTTGCATCTACAAGTAGTATATGGTAAGGTTATTTTTGAAAGGTTAAAGCTACCAAAGGGGGATTAACATTGATTACCAGGATAAAAAAAAGAGATGGCCGTGAAGTGCCATTTAACGTGGAGAAAATAGCAAATGCCATATTTAAGGCGGCCGTGGCCAGCGGTGGAAATGACTATGATATGGCCCTGGGACTGGCCTATGAGGTTGCCAATACTCTGAATCAAACCATGAAGGGCGCAATTCCAACTGTTGAGGATGTTCAGGACATAGTTGAAAAGGTATTGATCGAAAATGGCCATGCCCGTACGGCAAAGGCCTATATCCTTTATCGTGCCGAGAGGACCAGAATAAGAGAGATGAATACTCGTCTTATGAAGGTAATGGAAGAGTTAACCTTTAAGGACGCAAAGGATAATGATCTGAAACGCGAAAATGCCAATATCAATGGCGATACCGCCATGGGAACCATGCTAAAATACGGTTCAGAAAGTGCTAAGCAATTCTATAATATGTATGTGCTAAATCCGGAGCATTCCGATGCCCATAGAGCCGGGGATATACACATCCATGATCTGGATTTTTTAACCCTGACCACCACCTGCTGTCAAATCGATCTGAGGAAACTCTTTAGCGGCGGTTTCAGCACCGGACACGGTTATCTTAGAGAACCTAACAGCATCCAAAGCTATTCAGCTCTAGCCTGTATAGCCATCCAATCCAATCAAAATGATCAGCATGGCGGCCAAAGCATACCAAGCTTTGATTACGATATGGCCCCGGGCGTAATAAAATCATATAAGAGGCTATACACTCAAAACCTTATGAAATCTTTAGAACTTCTCTTTGATGGAGTCTATGATGAAGCCAAGGTTCTCTCCATTTTCACCTGTCTGGAAGAGGAACACAGCTTAATACCCAGATTGGAATCAGACGACGAATATATTCAACTGGAAGGGAAGCTCCTGGTTGATTTATTGGGTAACAAACCTCTAATTGCAAAAGCCCAAAACTTTGCCAAGTCCAAGGCACGTAAGGAGATCTCTCGTGAAACCTATCAGGCTATGGAGGCTTTGATACATAATCTAAACACTATGCACAGCCGGGCAGGGGCTCAGATACCCTTTAGCTCTATAAACTACGGAACTGACACCTCACCCGAGGGTAGGCTTGTCATTAAAAACCTGTTGCTGGCTGCGGAAGCGGGTCTGGGTAATGGGGAAACCCCCATATTTCCAATACATATATTTAAGGTTAAGGAAGGCGTCAACTACAATCCGGGAGATCCAAACTATGATCTATTCCAGCTGGCCTGTAGGGTCAGTGCCAAGAGACTCTTCCCCAATTTCTCCTTTTTGGATGCCCCCTATAATTTGAAATATTATAAGCCCGGACGCCCAGAAACAGAGATCGCCTATATGGGATGCAGAACAAGAGTAATAGGTAATGTATATGACCCTTCACAGGAGATTGTAAATGGAAGGGGTAATTTGAGCTTTACTACCATCAATCTCCCCAGGTTGGGATTGAAACACCGAAATGACCTGCCCGCCTTCTATGAAGATCTTGACGCAAAAATAGCCATGGTGGTTGAACAGTTATTGGAGCGATTTGAGATTCAAGCCAAAAAGAAGGTTAAGAACTTTCCCTTCCTGATGGGGCAACATCTTTGGCTTGATTCCCATAAGTTAAATGATAATGACGAAATCCGGGAAGTTATAAAGCACGGAACTCTTTCCATGGGTTTCATTGGCTTGGCAGAGTGCTTAAAAGCCCTTATAGGGGAACACCATGGCGAATCGGAGCGTGCGCAAAAACTAGGTCTGGAGATTATCAAGCATATGCGCCAGCGGATGGACGAGGTTAGCCAATCCCTAAAGCTAAACTTCACCCTACTGGCCACTCCTGCGGAAGGCACAGCCGGTCGCTTTGTTAAGATGGACAGGGAGATATTTGGCAATATACCAGGTGTCACCGACAGGGAGTACTATACCAATAGTTTCCATATTCCCGTATATTATAAAATCAGTGCTTTTGACAAGATTAGATTGGAAGCCCCCTATCACGAATTGACCAATGCCGGTCATATCACCTATATCGAATTGGATGGGGATCCCCTTAACAATCTAAGAGCCTTTGAAAAGATCATCAGGGCCATGAAAGAGGCGGGGGTGGGCTATGGTTCTATCAACCATCCCGTAGACAGGGATCCTGTATGCGGATATACAGGGATTATCGGGGATACCTGCCCTTTCTGCGGCAGAAAAGAGGGAGATATTAAATTCGAGAGAATCCGTAGAATTACAGGTTATCTGGTGGGAACCATCGAACGATTCAACGATGCAAAAAAGGCTGAGGAGAAAGATCGAGTAAAGCATTTTGGAGTATAATAGTTAACCGACTAATATTAGAGGTGGTAAAGGCCTTGAAAGATACTGTCAGAATAGCCGGTATTATAGATGAATCCATCGTAGACGGCCCAGGGATCAGAATGGTGATATTTGCCCAGGGCTGTCCCCATAGATGCAAGGGGTGCCATAATCCCGAAACCCATGACTTCGAAGGGGGTTACCTGATGTCCTTGGAAGACATAGCCCAACTACCTAGTAAGAATCCACTACTGGACGGCGTAACCTTCAGTGGAGGTGAACCCTTCTCCCAGGCCAAGGCCTTTTCCATGCTTGGTAAACGGTTTAAAGACCTTGGTCTGGATATCATGACATATACTGGATATACCTATGAGTTTCTCCTGGAGGAATCCAACGAGACCAATGCTTGGAAACAATTGCTGGATGTTACGGATATTCTGGTAGATGGTAAATTTGAAATTGAGAAGAAAAACCTGCTTCTACCCTTCCGTGGCTCTGAAAATCAACGAATCATAGATCTGAATGAAACACGACGGCAGAATAAAATAGTGATTTTGGATATTTGACTAAACCTGCTCTTCTGCCTTTTAGACTAATGGGAACCGCTTACACAAATCCATACACTCTATTAACAGTACTAATATACTAAATTTCATATATATATCTAACTGAAACAGTGCGTGCAAGAATAATGGCTATTGATAAGCGAATAACTTCATTGATTTGGCTAAGAAAACAGCGATCAATAGCCATTACCTTTGTTATGACTAGCACAATAGATTGATTTGACAACACTTTCTTTCTGCTCATCTGTAAGGTTCTATAATCTCCATCATATCCTCGTCAAAAGGATCCATAATTATGCTATCCAGCCCAGCCTCTATGGTTTCTATTAGAAATTGACGTACTTGTTCCTTATCCAAGTCCATCATCTTAGACGAGCCGCCACCAATATCCAACACGGTTTTTAAGCCCAGCCTTGTTTTTATTTCACTAATGGCCTTTATTGTCTCCTCTTCCATCACACTGTTCATGAAAATATCTGTTGGTTGGGGATCTATTATTATGTCTTCCCTGGGTATCCCATACCGGGCAGCCATGGCCAGAATAGACTCAGCTATCTCCAGTCTCTCATCTGCCCCCTGTGGTACACCCTCCCCGCGAGCGGTTTGCCCGATGACACAGGCCCCATATTTTTTTGCGATGGGGAAAATTGATTCCATGGATTCCCTTTCTCCATTTACACCTTTTATCAAGGGTTTTCCATTATAGATTCTTACAGCCGCCTCTATAGCATCGGGATCAGGACTGTCTATCATAAGCGGTGTATTGACCATCCCCTGAAGCTCTTTAACCGCCTTTGATAAAATATCAGGCTTATGGATTTCTGATTTTTCCATTCCCACATTTATAGCGATTATATCTACCCCGGCCATCCTCTGCTCTATTGCTTCAGATATGATTTCGTCATAATCCTCTTCCAATAGGGCCTTTTCAATGGATCTATCCGTTGACGGATTTATCCGCCCGCCGATAATCTTAATTCCGTCTCCAAAGGTTATGGTGTTTGACGGGGAGGACACCGCTGTATCTCTATGGGAATTGGCTATAAAGTCATTTGGCCGAACACTCCTTACGCCTTCTATGAGTTTCTTTATATACTCCGGAGTAGTACCGCAGCATCCACCTATTATCCTGACACCCATTTCTACCATCCTTTTGCCATAGATGGCAAATTCATCAGCATCAGTATCAAAGAGGGTCATTCCGTTCTCGAGCCTTGGCAGACCTGCGTTTGGCTGTACAATGACGGGTATATGGGCATATTTTAGCAGCTCTTCCACTATGGGCAAAAGTTCCTTTGGCCCCAGGGAACAATTAACACCCAGGGCATCTACTCCAAGCCCTTCTAAAACATTTACTGCTGTAAAGGGATCTGTGCCCATCATGGTTCTTCCATTTTCGTCGTATGTAAGGGTACAGAATACGGGTAGTGAGGAGTTTTCTTTAACAGCCAGTATCGCCGCCTTCATTTCATATAGGTCAGCTATAGTCTCGATTATTACCAGATCTGCCCCTGCTTTTTCTCCCACCTGTACCTGTCTGGCAACAATCCTATAGGCCTCATTAAAGGATAAGGTCCCGCTGGGTTCCATCAATTGGCCTATAGGTCCAATATCAAGGGCTACCCACCCATTCTCCGAAACCTCCCTGGCCAAGGATACCCCCTTATCTACAATCTTCTCAACCGTGTACCCAGTCCCCTTTAACTTGTATTCATTGGCTCCAAAGGTGTTGGTGGTTATTATATCCGCTCCGGCCTCCAAGTAAGCCCTATGTATAGATTTAATGATTTCAGGATGTAAAATATTATAGACCTCAGGTTGTTGGCCCGCTTTTAAACCAGCATTTTGTATCATAGTGCCCATTCCTCCGTCTATGAACAGTACATCCTCGGTCATCGCCTTTCTTATATCCATATGACTTTCCCTCCTTATTACTCATTTTATTCTGTTTTAGCTGTTATAATCCACTGAAGAAACCTATATTAATATATCAGCCATGGTCATGATTAGTATCAACCTGTACAAGGATCAGTCCATTATTTAAGATGAAACCATTATAACACAACCTATGGATAAATGTATCCTTACCTCTGAGATATTACAGGGCGATTACTTTTTATTACAGTTTATTTTGTTTCATTGATAAATAGATATAAAGGTAGTATAATGGACAAGTGATATAAGTGATGTAGACCATATGACATGGATTGTGGGGTGAGATTATGAAACAGATTGATATAAAGGATATAAAAGGTGGAAGAGTTCATTTTGTAGGTATCGGGGGCATCAGTATGAGCGGTTTGGCGGAATTCCTTCTACAAAAGGGATATATCGTTACCGGCTCCGATGTTATGGATTCCTATATCACAAGGGATCTACAAAATAAAGGCATTGATATAAATATAGGTCATGATGGGTCCAAGGTTATAGGTGCCGATCTTGTTGTATATACCTCTGCCATTATAACCAGCGGGGAGAACCCCGAGATCTTGGAGGCCGAGAAGAGGAATATTCCCTTAATGAATAGGGCTGTTCTTATGGGACAGATCATGAAGGAATTTCCTAATGCTATAGGAATTGCCGGTACCCACGGAAAAACCACGGCTACTTCCATGTTATCCCATATAATGGTTGAAGCGCGATTAGACCCCACTATCTTTGTCGGAGGCAAGCTGGATGCGATCGGAGGCAATGTCAGAATAGGTAATAGCCCACACTTTCTTGTGGAGGCCTGCGAGTTTTCGGGTAGCTTTCTGGAGATGAGCCCTTATATAGCGGTTATTCTAAATATCGATAACGATCACCTGGATTATTTTAAGGATATGGAAGAGATCTACTACACCTTTATGGAGTTTGCCAGCCTGGTTCCAAGTCGGGGATTTGTTATAGGCTGCAATGACGATCCCATGGTTAAGAGGCTCCTTGATGAGATCGATAATAGGACCATTAGCTTTGGTATCCAAAGCAAAGCCGATTGGGTTGCAAGGGATATCAATTATAAGGCCAATGACCATACATCCTTCAGGGCTGTATATAAGGGCCAGGACATGGGCAGATTTACCTTAAATGTACCAGGCAAACACAATGTTTATAATGCCTTGGCAGCCATTGCAACAGCTTGGGCATCAGGAATTTCTCTTGAGACAATAAAATCCGGTCTGGCATCCTACAAGGGAACCCATCGAAGGTTTGAGATAAAGGGCGTAGTTGAAGGTGTTACAGTTATAGATGACTATGGACACCATCCTACGGAAATAAAGGCTACCCTGGACGCCGCCCAGAGCTATCCCCATAAAAAGTTATGGTGTGTCTTCCAGCCCTATACCTTTTCTCGCACCAAATTGCTCTTTGACGACTTTGTTAATTCCTTCCATGGGGCTGACGAGGTTATAATCACCGATATAATGGGCGGTAGGGAACAGGATACCGGTCTGATACATGCCCTCGACCTGGTTAAAGCTATAAAGGCTACGGGGCAGCCCTGCAGGTATCTTCCAACTTTTGATGATGTAGTGGATTTTCTTGCAGCCAATACCCGGGATGGCGACGTAGTTCTTACCACGGGTTGTGGTAACGTTTACCTGGCTGCCGAGATGCTGATTCAAAGGATGGAGGAGATGCTGGTAGCGGCCACCCTTGAAAGATAATGTCAACCGATCCCGCAGGACTGGAACAAAGTCCGCGGGATTTTTCATAATCTTGAGACTAATTCTTGATTTTTCTACTGGATTTGATAGAATGAATTCTAGTAGCCTAAGTCTATACATATTAATTTTAAGGAGTGAATATAAATGCCACTAGTTACAACTACAGAGATGTTTAAAAAAGCTTATGAGGGCGGATACGCCATCGGAGCATTCAATGTCAATAACATGGAGATTATTCAGGGCATCACAGAAGCTGCTAAAGCTGAAAATGCACCCCTAATCCTCCAGGTTTCAGCCGGTGCAAGAAAATATGCCAACCATACCTATCTGGTTAAGTTGGTAGAGGCAGCCCTTGAGGAGACGGATCTACCCATAGCCCTGCATTTGGATCATGGTGATACCTTTGAACTGTGTAAATCCTGTATAGACGGTGGGTTCACCTCGGTTATGATTGATGGTTCCCATCTACCCTTTGAAGAGAATATCAAACTCACCAAGCAGGTAGTTGATTATGCCCACGATCACGGTGTAGTGGTAGAGGGCGAGCTGGGCAGGCTTGCCGGTATCGAGGATGCTGTCAACGTATCGGAAGAGGATGCAAGATTTACAGATCCGGATGAGGTAGAGGAATTTGTTGAAAGAACAGGGGTGGATTCCCTGGCCATTGCTATAGGAACCAGCCATGGTGCCTTTAAATTCAAAGGCGAACCCAAGCTTCGCTTCGATATCCTTGAAGAGATCAGTAAGAGGCTTCCCGGATTCCCCATCGTTTTACATGGTGCCTCCTCAGTACCCCAAGAGTATGTAGAGATTGTCAATAAGTACGGCGGTGATATGCCCGGTGCCAAGGGTGTTCCTGAAGATATGCTTCGAAAGGCCGCTTCCATGGCAGTATGTAAAATCAATATAGATTCCGACTTGAGGCTGGCCATGACTGCGACTATCAGAAAGTTCATGGCTGAAAATCCTGGAGCCTTTGACCCAAGACAGTACTTAGGCCCAGCCAGGGATGCCATCAGAACTATCGTACGCCACAAGATTGTTAATGTACTGGGATGTAACAATAAGGCCTAAGTGTTTCGGAATGCACCAAGGTATGCAACCTTGAAAAGTAAGATATTTAGCAAGGAAATAAAAAGGAGCGGTTACTCACCGCTCCTTTTTATTTCCTATCAATCCTATTGAACCGATATATTATCCATGCCTAATATTCATTCTCTATTGTTGCATATAGGATGGACTTTCCCATCCACTCTCATAGTGGGCTAAGAATCCTTCTTTAGCAGGCTCTTTCGATACTTCTCTCCCTCCATATTCCGTATAAAGGCAATCCCCTCTTCAGTCATGGTCTGTAGGGTAAGGCCCAACTCCTTAATCTTATCCACTACATAAATATAGGCAGTAAGGGTCTCGTCTATGGTGATGGCCTCTGTCTTATTTGTCACGTAAACTACCTCACCTGTATCCGAATCAACATTCACCTTCCCCATGCCTTTAAAGGAAACGTTCTCCCCAAGATAGACCAGTTGATCAGGATAGAGGATGACCTCTTTAAACAATTCAGGTCCTACGTCCATCTTTATGAGAGTATCTCTCAGATAAGCCGTTTTGCTCCTATACTTCTTCTCGCCTATACCCTCTATTCTGATCTCAGGGTATGTATTCCCCAGTTTAAAATAATCCATGATAGCCACATTAACCCTTTCGTGCAGTTCCAGGCATCCTTCGGCATCCTCCCCGGATACAATAAGTCCATGGTTTTCCATAAAGACTATGTTTGGTGCATAACCCTTCTCTACCTTATACTGATGGATTGCATTGTTAAGCTCTATGGTCAGATCAAAGCCTGGATTGGTATAGGGCACCCATAGCATTCTAAAACTATCGTCGAATATTCCTTTCGCTATACTCTCCCCTTCTTTGGAACAGCATAATATATTAGCGTACACCGAGTGGCTGTGGATAACGCATTTATCCATAAAGGAATGAAATCCTGTTTCTATGGATGGTCGCAGGTTTTTGGGATTCTGCTCTTCTAAAACGCACTCCTTCATAAAACCGGCGCTTTCCCTTTCAAAATCCACGTCCCTATTCCGATCAACGCTATTATAGTAATCCCGTACCCTCTGATAGTCCACAATAACGTAACCGTCCCACTCTGTTACTTGATCCAGGCGATAGCCGGAAGCTTTCACCGCCATGTATCTATCATCCAGCTTGGCAGATGTGTTCCCACCCCCACCTTGTACGAAATCGGGATGCTTTCCTACTTCTTGTGAGATCCTCTCTAGTTCCTTTAATCCCTTTAGATCCATAGATTTCTCCCTTCTTATCATCTTTGGGACAATACCTGTTTCTCGTACTCATCAACCCGGTTTAACCATTCTGCCCCTACCGGTACTCCCTGATCCAGGCAGTACTTATCCCATACGGCACTAAAGGGCAGACTCTTAAACTCCTCCATCAGAGCCAGGCGTCTTCCCAGATCACCATTGTCCTCGGCTTCCCTCAACAGATGGGTGGGTTCCAGTAATGCCATCATGATCGCTTTTAAAGAAGCCCTGGTCCCTATTACCCAGGCCGAAATCCTATTTATGCTGGCATCGAAAAAATCAAGACCAAAATGAACCCTATGAAAGGCGTTGCATCTCTTTAATTCCTGAGCAATTGCAAACACTTCGTCGTTGAGTATAACTACATGGTCGCTATCCCACCTAACTCCGCGACTTACATGTAAGAGTAGCTCATCTATATAGGTCAATAGGGATGATATCTTATCCGAGACGGTCTCTGTTGGGTGGAAATGGCCTGCGTCCAGACACAACAAGGTACCCCGGGTTAAAGCATAACCCATGTAGAATTCGTGGGAACCCACTACGTAGGCCTCGGACCCTATTCCAAAGAGTTTGCACTCTACAGCATCCAAGAGATACCTTCTGTCATATTTTTCTTCCAGGATTTCATCCAAAGAATCCTTGAGAATTTCCCGGTATCCCATCCTATCGGCGGGTAAATCCTTGGAGCCATCGGGAATCCATATATTGTTAACACAAGGTGTGCCCAGGGTCTTTCCCATATAAGCCCCGATCTCCCTGCAACGTTTAGCGTGGCGAATCCAAAAATCCCTAACCTCTTTATCCTTGCTTGCCAAGGTGTAGCCTGAGTCTGCCATTCTATGGGAGAAGAAGGTGGGGTTAAAATCAAGTCCTATACCCTTTTCTTTGGCCCAAGCTATCCATTTTTCAAAGTGTCGGGGTTCGAGCTCATCTCTCTCTACAAATTTGCCCTCCGTTTCTGCGTAGCTGGCGTGGAGATTTACTCGATGTTTACCTGGTATAAGGCTCATTGCCTTGTCTAAGTCCTGGCGAAGTTCCTCAGCATTTCGAGCTTTTCCCGGGTAATTACCCGTCGCTAAGATCCCCCCACCCAAAACGCCGTCTGCATCTACTTCAAATCCGCCTACATCATCACCTTGCCAGCAATGGATAGAGATTGGAATCTTCTTTATGTCCTCCAAAACCCTATCCGTGTCAACCCCAAAGGAACCATATAGCTCCTTTGCCCGCTCATAGCTATCATTTATGTCCCTTTCCTTGTAGATGTTAAGCATTTTTTACACCCCTTATTAATAAAATACAAAATGGTGTTTAACAACCATTTTCTATATGACCGACTAATGCCAGCTATTGCTATAGTAATTCGGACAACCCTATATTGTAATTTCTCTATCCTCTGTATTCTTCCTTTATCAATGAATAACACATGCTGTCGTGGATACTGCCATCATATAATTCGTTGGCCCTCCTAAGAGTGCCCTCATAGTGAAAACCACACTTTTCTATCACCCTTTTTGAACGAATATTAGACGGATAATGATACACAGAAACCAGGTTCAGGTCTAAATTCTCAAAAGCATATTTCAGCACCCTTTTGGCAGCTTCCGTCATTATACCCTGTCCCCAATAGGCTTCATTCAAAACATATCCCAGCATTTTAACCCTACTATTATTACGCCTTGCATCATTATGTAGCCCAATTGAACCTATAAGCTTATCAGTATCCTTGTGAATAATGGCCCATGATTCCTCCTCTGCTATAAACCTTTCAAGTATCTCACGGGATTCTTCCTTGCTCTCATGGGGCTTCCAACCCGCATTTGGACCCACGCTTGGATTCTTGGCATATTCATAGAAATCATCCAGATCCTCTTTCCTAAAAGGCCTTAATACAAGCCGTTCTGTAATCAGGGTTTCCATATTAATACTCCCTTCCCAGCTACTATACTAAACCCTAATCCTCCCTGATCTATCCCAACCACTTTCGGATCTTTGGAAAGATAGTCATTTTGTCAGTATTCTCCCATTCTATTCCTCTATTCTACACTTCAGGAAAATATCCTCTTTATGGGCTAAATTTATTACAAGATATCTATAACCCGACAGGCCGGACCATTGAAAATTACTCTTGACAAACTACAAGCAACTGTATATATTGTATATGTACGGTATTGACACTATGGAGGAACTAATGAAAATAATTATATCCAATTCATCAAACGAACCAATTTACCAGCAAATAGTCCGCCAATTGAAAGAAGGGATTCTAAAGGGACACCTTACAGCGGGTAGTGCCCTACCCTCTATACGGGGCCTTGCTAAAGAACTTCATATAAGCGTCATTACGACTAAAAGGGCCTATGAAGAATTGGAAAGAGAGGGTTTCATTGAGACGGCGCCCGGTAGGGGTTCCTTTGTTGCTGTTCAAAATAGGGAGTTATTGAGAAAAAAAGGATTGGCCATCGTAGAAGAAAAACTTGCAGAAGCAGTTTTAACGGCCAAATCCTTGGACATTTCCTGTGAAGAACTAAGTAAGCTGCTGCATCAATTGTACAAGGAGGCTTAAGTATGAAAAACATTTTAGAAGTGAAAAAACTGCGGAAAAGTTTTAAGAACTTTACCCTGAACGATATAAGCTTCACGCTTCCCAGAGGCTATATCATGGGATTTATAGGTCCCAATGGTGCTGGAAAGAGCACCACCATAAAGCTAATCATGAATTTACTAAAAAAGGAGGGCGGACAGATCAATATCTTTGGTAAGGACCATATCAAGCATGAAAAGGAAATCAAGAATCGTATTGGTTTTGTATATGATGAAAACCATTTCTATGAGGAATTAACCCTCCATGAAATGAAGTACATCATAGCCCCTTTCTACAAATCGTGGAGCGATAAACTATTTGATAAATATATGAAGATCTTTAAACTCCCTGCCAATAAAAGGATAAAAGAGCTGTCAAAAGGAATGAAAATGAAATATTCCCTGACCATAGCCCTATCTCATGATCCGGAACTCCTTATTATGGATGAGCCGACTTCCGGACTCGATCCCATCGTTCGCAGCGAGCTATTGGATATATTGAGTGATTTGATACAGGATGAAAATAAAAGCGTGTTCTTTTCCACCCATATAACTTCAGATCTAGATAAGGTGGCAGACTATGTAACCTTTATCCACGATGGATCAATAATCCTGTCGGCTGCTAAAGATGACATCCTGGACAATTACGGTATCGTAAAAGGGGGCACGGATTTATTGAATGAATATACCCAAAAAGCCTTTATAGGTATCCGTAAAAACAATTTCGGATTTGAAGGATTGGTTGACGACAGGGACAAAGCCCGCAACCTGTTCAAGGATAATATAGTCATAGATAAACCCAGTCTTGAGGATATCATGCTATATACAGTTAGGGGGAATCAATATGCTCAATCTAATCATTAAGGATATATTAGTACAGAAAAAAACCTTACTCTTTGCCCTGGGCTACTGTTTTTTCTTAGTTTTTGCCTTTCAAACCATGGAGGGGGTAACTCCTGTCGCCGCAACAACGGCTGTAGTCTACCTTTTGATCCAGTATTCCTTCGCATATGAAGACAAGAATAAATCCGATATCATGCTTAACAGCCTTCCTGTTTCCAGAAAGGAAATAGTCCTGGCCAAATACTTATCCATATTTGTGTACTTAGGTCTCGCTGTACTGGCCTATATGGTTGCCACCCTCCTGGTATCAGCCATAAAGATTCCTATAAGGGTGGAATTTCTTAGTCTACAAGGTATAACCATAAGCCTTCTTCTGGTATCCCTCATGAGTTCCATCTATCTGCCAATAATCTTCAGGATTGGGTATCTTAGGGCAAAGATGTTCAACATGGTCCTATTTTTATTGTTCTTTTTTATACCGATGGGGGTGGTCAGCTTGTTAAAAAATCCTGAGTACAGTACGGCCATCGATGACATCATAAGGAAATTATCGTCATGGTCTGATTGGCAGATTGCTTCAATGCTGGCTGCCATAGCATTGATACTTCTATCATTTTCATACTCAATCTCCTTGAGTATATACAAGAATCGTGAATTCTAACATAATAAGGGCGAGTATCAACCCCCTATGATGCTCGCCCCAATATCTTCCATTTTGTCTGGTGTTCCATATCCTATTGGAATATACGAAACACCTTACTTCCCCCTGATTCATACTGACCAGTAATGTTTACTATACTAACTTACCCTATCTAAGAGGATAGGCCATGGTCGTCATCAACCCCAGTTCAGCCTGGGTGGTATCCAACCGGCTGTATTGCACTATTACGGGCACATTGCTCTTAACCATAACTGCATATGGCACCCCTTTGGGGATCCCGTTACCTTTTTCATCCCTTATTTCGTCCAAGCGGATATGGTTTGTACGCTCTGCCCTGCATTCTGCCTTAAAGTCCTTCATTGGCTCCCGGTCTTCAAAGTATAGGATTATATCAAGCTTGGCATCTTCTTTGCCGGTATTTAAAACACATATGGCCTCATGACTTACATAGTGTCCCTGGGTAGTCTTTTCCGGATAGTAGCAATCTGGTATATACCAGATTCGCTCTCCGCCTGGCTGTATATTTTCCATTTTACCACCCTTTCTTATTACTTCAATGAATGGGTTCTATTTTATTAACTCAAGCTATACAAGCAATGGATTTAAGGTGACAAACGCCATTGATCCCAACGCACAAACCATTTCCCTTATATATAAAATTCTTATGATATGTGGCTCTTACATAAGGTTATTCCTGATTGTACTTTAGGAATTCCTCATAGGCACTGTCCCATATCTGAGTGTCCAGAGGCATATAATCCTCCGCAGGAAAGGAGCTTTTAACCACTTGACGTATTTCGCCCAGGTTGGATACCTCGCCTAAGGCCATGGCCTGAACCATGAGATTGCCAATAGCGGTTGCCTCAACAGGACCGCATATAACCGGCCTGGAAATAGCGTTGGCGGTTAACTGATTCAAGAGTTTGTTCTGGGCGCCTCCCCCCACGATATGGAGAACATCCAGCCTCTTACCAATGATCCCCTCCAGTTTTTCCAAGGACCAGCGGTATTTCATAGCCAGGCTTTCAAATACGCATCTTATTATCTGATCTTTGGATTCGGGAACCTGTTGTCCTGTATCCCTGCAGAACTCTTGAATCTTTTTAGGCATATCCCCCGGGCTATAGAAGCTGTCATGATCCGGATCGATAAAGGCTCTAAAGGGTACAGCCGTTGATGCCATTTCCGCCATCTGATCATAGCTGTAGACTTCACCTCTGCGATCCCACTCCCTTTTACATTCTTGAATGATCCAGAGGCCCATGATGTTTTTGAGGAGCCTATAGGTACCGTCTACACCTCCTTCATTTGTATAGTTCCATTCAAGGGTCTTCTTGTTTATAATGGGCTTATCAACTTCTACTCCCATAAGAGACCAGGTGCCGCTGCTTAAATAGGCATAGCTCTCTCCCGTATTGGGAATGGCTGCCACAGCAGAGCCGGTATCATGAGTTGCAACTGCAATGATAGGTATACTGTCAATCCCGAGGTTTCGTGCCAGTTCTGGCCTTATCATGCCCCTTAAACTGCCAGGTTGCTGGATATGTGTAAAAATTTCCCTGGGTATTGACATAGCCTTCAAGAGTTCATCACACCAATCACCAGTCCTTGCATCCAACAGTTGTCCTGTACTGGCTTCGGTAAACTCGGTAGCCTTCTCTCCGGATAGAAAATAAGCCAAAAGATCAGGCATAAAGAGCAGTGTCTCTGCTCTGTCCAACATATCCGGCTTTTGGCTTACCATAGACAACAATTGATAAAGGGTATTAAACTTTTGAAAGGCGATACCTGTTTTTTGAAAAATCTCCTCCCTTGGCATTCTGCTAAAGGCTTCCTCCATCATCCCCTCTGTACGGTTATCCCTATAGTGATATGGGTTGCCCAACAGATCTCCGTCCTTATCCAATAACCCATAATCCACGCCCCAGGTATCGATACCCAGAGATGAAAGGCTGCCCTTTTCCTGGGTTCTATACTTTAGAAGGGTATTTTGCATATTCCAAAAAAGTCTTAATACATCCCAATAGAGACGTCCCCCTACTTCAACAGGGTCGTTGGAAAACCTATGGAGTTCCTCCATAATAAGTTTCTTACCGTCAAACCTTCCCAAAATACCTCTTCCGCTGCTGGCACCAAGATCAAAGGCCAGTAAGTCCAATGTACTCATCCGTTCCCCCTCCCTTTTTCCGGTCTCTATAGACCTGATTTGCTGTGAGTCAGGCAATTGCCTCTAAACCTTTAACGAATTCATAAAAATCCTGGTAGTTACCCTTATAGGTACTTTCAATATCACCATTATTTCTATCTATTAAATAGTCTGTTATCAAATAGGTTTCTATACCCAGCTCACCGGCTATTAGGTCCTCCTGTACATCATTGCCCACCATATAACAATTCTCCGGTCCCTTTCCGATAGCATCCAGTACTTCCTGGTAGAATTGTATATTGGGCTTGCAAAAGGTATTTTTTTCATAACAGGAGATATAGGAAAAGTCATCGATATCAAGACCAGCCCATTCTATTCGCTTATGTATGGCCTTAACAGGGAATATGGGGTTGGTAGCGACTACCAACTCATATCCCTTATCCTTTAATACTTCTATGCTTTCCACAATTTCCGGAACATGGACTACACATTCTCTGACCAGGTCAAATTTATCATCATAGAATTGGTCAAACCTGGACTTATATACCGCCAAATCATCCTCCCCAACGAGTTTTGAAAAGTGCAACATGAATTTTTCCTCATTGGACAATGGCTCAAGGTTTTTTATCATAGCCTCTGTAGATGTCATTATATACTCTGCCAGCAATTCTCCATCTATCATATCATGAAAGTGCTTGCCCATCTCCCTAAAATAGATCTGGATAAACTCATCTATATCAAAGGGCAGCAATGTTCCGTCCAGGTCAAATAAAAAAGTGTCACGCATAGCTGTCGCCTCCGCTCTAGTTTTAAGTATACGGCATTATATTCTGGCATAAACGGCATCCACCAGGTTCCTCATCTTGTCCTTGGCCTCTTCCATATCACTACCGATAGTAGAGAAATATAACTTTACCTTTGGTTCGGTTCCGGAGGGACGAATGGCAAACCAAGACCCATCCTCCAGGGTATATCTCAAGACATCGGAAACAGGTAACTCTATAGTAGATGTGGTTTCCGTTTTTAGATTATAGCTTTTGCTGTCCATATAATCATCAATAACGGATATCCTGATCCCAGCCAGCTCCTTGGGTGGATCATTTCTAAAATCACCCATCAATTCCTGGATCCGTTCCATCCCCTCTTTACCTTCCATCTCAATGGATCTAAGTTCCTCATAGAAATATCCATATTTGTTCCATAGGTCAATTAATGCATCATGCAGGGTCATACCCTTGGACTTGTAATAGGCTGCCATTTCACAGATAAGCATGGAAGAAGAAACCCCATCCTTGTCCCTGACAAAGTCACCCGCCAGGTACCCATAACTTTCTTCGTACCCAAACAGATATGTATGGCTGCCAGTCTCTTCAAATTCTTTGATCTTTTCGCCTATGAATTTAAAACCCGTAAGAGTATCAATAACGCCTACACCGTAAGCCTGAGCTATTCTTTCGCCCATCCTACTGGTTACAATGGTCTTTATAATGGTACCGTTCTGCGGTAACTTGTCTGCCCGTTTCCTGGCTCCTAATATGTAATCCGTCAACAAGGCACCTATCTGGTTGCCTGTCAACATCACATATTCCCCTGATGCATTCTTAGCTACCACGCCTACCCTGTCACAATCCGGATCGGTACCTATGATTATATCGGTCTCATTGTTCCGGGCCTTGGCCATCCCTATGGCTAACTCGAAGACCCGCTCTTCCTCAGGGTTTGGATAGCCTACTGTAGAGAACTCGGGATCCGGTAATTCTTGTTCAGTTACAACGGTGACATTTTTAAACCCTGCCATTTTCAACGCCCTGCGAACAGGTTTATTTCCGGACCCATGAAGGGGGGTATATATGATACTAATGCTGTCGTCCATTTTCTCTATTAGAGAGGGGTTGTGGATCAGGTTCTTCACCTTATCAAAATACTTTTCCAGGACTTCCTCACCTATTATATTAAGGAGGCCTTCCTTTAATGCCACTTCCCTGGGTATATCCTTAATCTCATCAAAATCCTGTATCTTGTCGATCTCCTGAATTATATCGTTGGCTCGTCCAAGGGTTATCTGGGCTCCATCTTCCCAATAGACCTTGTAGCCGTTATACTCCGGCGGGTTGTGGCTGGCGGTTATAACCACCCCGGCAATTGCACCCAGCTCCCTTACTGAAAAGGATAATATGGGGGTAGGCTGAAGTTCACTGTACAGGAAGGTCTTAATTCCATTACCGTTTAGTACCAAGGCTACCCTTTCTGCAAATTCCCGTGACATCCTTCTGGAATCATAGGCGATTACTACGCCCCTGTTCATAGCATCCTTGCCTTGTTCCTTGATATAGTTGGCAAAGCCTTGAGTTGCCATTCCCACGGTATATAAGTTCATCCGATTGGATCCTGCACCTATCACACCCCGCAATCCACCGGTTCCAAACTCCAGATTTTTATAAAAACGATCCTCGATCTCCTTCTCGTTGCCGGAAATAGATCTTAATTCCTCTTTTGTTTCATTATCAATTATGGGGCTATCAAGCCACCGTTGATATCTTAACTTAAATTCCATAGCTTCACCTCGTTAAAATAGATTATATGCTATTCTCCTCTGATAAACAGATCAGTATCTATTAAGTCTTGGATATAAGCCTTAAAATCATCCCTCAACTCCGGATTACGCAGAGCGAATTCCATAGTAGCTTGCAAGTATCCCAGCTTATTACCCACATCATAGCGTTTGCCCTGGAAATTAAAGGCGTACATATCCTCCTCCATGGCTAAAGCTCTCAATGCATCGGTGAGTTGGATCTCCCCACCGGCACCAGGTTGGGTCTCCTCCAGATGTTTAAAAATGTTGGGGCTAATTATGTACCTGCCCAGGATTGCAAGGTTTGAGGGCGCCTCTTCTATCCTTGGCTTCTCCACCAAATGCTTCACCTTATATAGATCTTTCTCTACGGATATTCCGTCTACTATGCCATATTTGTCCACTTGATTATGGTCTACGAATTGACAGCCTATTATGGTAGCCTTATGTTTCTCATAGACCTCTATCAATTGTTTTAAACAGGGGACCTCGGAATGCACAATATCATCCCCCAGCAATACGGCGAAAGGCTCATTCCCAATAAAAGCACTGGCACAACTTATGGCATGTCCCAGACCTTTAGGCTCTTTTTGTCTGATATAATGGATATCTACCATATTGGATATATCGTCAACCAGCTTGAGCAAATCTTCGTTCTTGCTTTTTTTCAGGGCTTCCTCCAATTCCAGAGACCTATCGAAATGATCCTCGATGGACCTTTTGTTTCGCCCTGTAACTATTATTATGCTCTCAATTCCAGAATCAATCGCTTCTTCAATTATGTATTGGATAGTTGGCTTGTCCACTATCGGCAACATCTCCTTGGGTTGTGCTTTGGTTGCCGGCAGAAACCGGGTTCCCAGGCCAGCTGCCGGAATTATAGCCTTTCGTATCCTCAACTTAAACACTCCAATCAATAAATTTACATTTTCTATACACTATCGATTATAGCATACTAGAGACTCAGCCTTCAACTAAATCCAAAAATCCGCTGGTGAAATTTGTATAAAACTATGATAAAATTACTAAAGTTAAGGGAGTGATGACATGATAGAGATTAAGAACCTTTCCAAGAGCTACAACAAGGGTGCGGTTAAGGCAGTAGAAGATCTGAACCTCCATGTTAAGCCCGGGGAGATATTTGGTTTTTTGGGTCCTAACGGCGCTGGCAAGACAACGACCATCAAAATGATGGTGGGGCTCTTGATACCTGACAAAGGAACTATAAGTATCGCAGGATATGATAACGCCAAAAACCCATTGGAGGCCAAACAAAATATTGGGTATGTACCGGATAACCCTGATGTATATGATCGGTTAACCGGTATGGAGTATCTTAACTTAATGGCCGATGTATACAAGGTTTCCGTAGAGGACAGACGGGAACGTATTAATTATTTTCTCGATATGTTCAATCTGACCGATGCAGTAGGGGATCTTATTAAGAGCTATTCTCATGGTATGAAGCAAAAGATAGTCTTGACGGGGGCATTACTTCATAATCCCGCCGTATGGATATTGGATGAGCCTATGGTAGGACTGGACCCAAAATCTTCCCATCTTCTAAAGGAGTATATGAGGAAACACTGTGATCGCGGTAACACGGTCTTCTTTTCTACTCATATATTAGAAGTAGCCGAAAGGCTATGCGATCGGATCGGTATCATTAATAAGGGCAAGCTGATAGCAATAGGGAGTATGGATGAGCTAAGGCATGGCGATCAGGCCGGCTCTCTTGAGAATATCTTTTTGGAGTTGACAGAGCAATGAGAACCTTTATTTCCCTTTTAAAAGCAAATCTCAATGTCCATTTTGGTATCTCTTCCCTAAAATATCGCTTTACAAAGGAAAAAAACCGCCTCTGGGAACCTATTGCCATAATTATTGCCATATTAGTAGGAGGCGGCAGCATCTTAGCTATGTATAGCTTCTTTCTTCTGGCCGTTTTTATGGCAGGACAGTCACTGGGCCATCCTGAGATAGTCATCACCCTTTCCTTTGTAGCATCACAGTTGATCATACTGATCTTTGGTATATTCTACATTATATCGGTTTTTTATTTTTCCAACGATATGAGCATCCTTATCCCTCTGCCCATAAAACCTGGAGAAGTCCTAGGGGTGAAGTTTATTACCATTTTGCTAAGCGAGTATCTAATAGCCCTTCCAATGCTTCTTCCCGCATTTATTATATATGGTGCAGGCTCCTGGCAGGGTATACTATACTGGCTTAAGGGATCAATTCTGATACTTATGGCACCTATACTACCCTTGGTTATTGCCGCCCTGATCGTTGTTCTGCTAATGCGTTTTATAAATATTCGAAAAGGCAAGGATATCATGGTAATAATCGGGAGCCTTTTGGCGCTCATGGTGGGTTTGGGAATAAACTTCTTTTCTCTGAACCTTCCTCAGGGTAGCGAAGAAGAGGTCATAAGGCACATGATAGAGAGCAATACCGGACTTATCGAAGCTATCGGCAACAAATTCCCTCCCAGCATATGGGCTACCTTGGCCTTAACCTACCGGGAATGGCAAGGGTGGGGCTACTTCCTGCTCTTTGTTGGCCTCTCGCTATTATTGGTAGTTTTACTCTATTGGATAGGCAACTACTTCTTCTATAAGGGTTACCTGACAGGCCAGGAGATTAGACGTAAGAACACGGCTATTTCAAAAGGGGATATTCAAAAACATATTAATAGAACCTCCTCACCCATCCTCGCTCTTCTGAAAAGGGAGTGGAAACTATTCATGCGCACCCCCGTCTATGTGATGAACGGCTTGGCGGGCATGATCATGGTGCCGATCTTCATGTTTATGCCCTTAATAGCCAATTCCGAGGAATTGACTCAGGTCCTTAACTATGCAAGGGATCCTGAATATTCCCTTATAGTCATACTGATCTCCCTTGGCATAATGCTGTTTACTTCCAGTATAAACATGGTCTCCTGTACGTCAATTTCCAGAGAGGGTGCTACTTTTTGGATTTCTAAGGTTATACCGACACCTCCAAAAGATCAGGTCCTGGCAAAACTCATCCATAGCAGCATCTTATCATTATTGGGACTAATTATAGTTGCTATACCCCTTTTTATAGTTGTAGCCATCCCATTACTGCATTTGACGATCCTAATCATATTGGGGTTCTTGGCCACTGGACTTATTAATGTGCTAGGTCTTATAGTTGATCTCCTACGACCAAAGCTATCATGGAATGATCCCCAGGAGGCCATAAAGCAAAACCTCAATGCATTTTTCAGCCTATTGATAGCTCTCCTAGTTATTACTGTAATAGCTATTGCTTCTATCATCCTTATATCCGCCCAGATCGGTGAATTTTGGGTTTATGGAATCCTGGCCTTAATTATTGTAGTATTACTGGTGCCTTCTATATATGGATTGTTTTCCCTGGCCAACTTTCGCTACAAGAGTATAGAGATCTAGACTGCTTATGACGATGTTCCTTATATTTGGCTGCTACGCTCCCAACAGCCGAGTGTAGCAGCTTATCTACATTATTATAGGTATAGGACCTGTACCGAGTCCCAACCTAAGAAGGCTAGCTAAATATATCCCTAACAAGTTTGTCTAAGTCCCATTGGCTAAGCCTGGTTTTCCTTCCCTTATTGCATACGCTGCAGTTGCCACAATTATTGGATTTAACATGCTCATCGAAATACTCCAAAATAAACCGTCTGAGACACTTTCCCCCTTTGCAGTATTCCTCCATCTTCTCCAATCTATTTATCTCTACTTCTTTATGCCAGTCGATTTCCTCCTGAGTTAAGTCAAATTCCCGGCTATACATTGGATACACAAGGCCATCGTTTAGCCTGGCATAGTTGTATTCTAACAGCTTTTTCAGGGCACTATGGAGAGTATGCTTATCTACTGACCTGCTTCTTAACAGGACCTCTTGAGGGATCCCCTCATGTTCTTTGGCCTTAATCCGCTTGTATAGGCCTTCCACCAGTTTAATAGGAGGGTAATTCCCCTCTATCATGAAACGATTGAGCCTATAATCATCTTCAGAGTGTAGGAGTATACAACTGGACGCCAAACCGTCACGGCCAGCCCGTCCCGCCTCCTGGTAGTAGTTCTCCAGGCTTTTGGGCATATTCCAATGTATAATATATCTGACATCGCTTTTGTCAATACCCATCCCGAAGGCATTGGTAGCCACCATAATCGTTATCTCATCGTTTAGAAAAGCTTCCTGGGTATTATTCCTGGTCACTCTATTCAAGCCTGCATGATACATCCCGGTAGCTACACCCCTCTCCCTCAACATAAGATGGATCTCCTCTACCTTAGCCCGGGTGGCTGCATAAATGATTCCGGGCTTATGCCTGTTTTTCTGGATATGCTTTAGGATATAGCTCCATTTATCCTCACATCTTTCCACCTTAAACTCCAGATTGGGTCTGTCGAAACTCTCAACAAAAACATTGCAATTTTCCTTCATACCAAGTAGATTTACAATATCATTTTGTACCCTTTTGGTAGCTGTTGCGGTAAAGGCTGCCAAAATGGGGTTGCCTATGTGCTCTATAAGATTCTTTATCTTTAGATATGCAGGCCGAAAATTATGCCCCCATTGGGATATACAATGGGCTTCGTCTACAGCCACAAGGGGCACGTGGATCTCCTGCAAGGCTGACAAAAAATCCTCCGAATAAAACCTTTCAGGGGCAATGTAGACTATTTTATACTTACCCCGTTTCATATCCCTTATGGTCCTTGTCACCTGTCTATCCGATAAGATGCTACTGATATACGCAGCATTGATATTTAGCTTTGTTAACTCGTCCACTTGGTCCTTCATAAGGGATATAAGGGGTGAAATAACAATAGTGGTACCGGGGAAAATAAGGGCGGGTAACTGATAACATAGGGATTTTCCTCCTCCGGTAGGGAATATTGCAATTGTATTCCTACCCTCTAAAATGCTTTCAATGACTTCTTTTTGTCCCATAAGAAAGCTATTGTGTCCAAAGTACGTCTTTAAAATCCTCTTCATATCTCCGGTATAGTCCATGATCTACCTTCCCCTCCCACTTTCCTATTTTTCTAGTGTAACCATAGAACCGCATAAAATCAAGGGAAATAGCATTTACCGACAAAATCATTTTTATCAATCGGCCAAGCTGCCTGTTTCATTTTGTCCAAAATGGGTATTATCTATATTAGGAATAATTTAAATGGAGGAATATAGGTATGAAAAGCTTAAAAGGTACAAGAACTGCAGAAAACTTAATGAAGGCCTTTGCCGGAGAATCCCAGGCCCGCAATCGGTATTTCATGTATGCTAGTGTCGCAGGAAAAGAGGGATATAAACAAATCGAAGAAATTTTCCTCGAAACGGCTGACAACGAAAGAATCCACGCCAACAGATTCTTCAAGTTCCTGGTAGAAGGTTTCGGTGACGAGCTACCCACCAGTGTAGAAATTAATGCAGATTATCCCGTTGCCTTGGGTAACACCTTGGAAAATCTAAAAGCAGCAGCTGCTGGCGAGCATGAGGAATGGTCGGATCTTTACCCGGCATTTGCTCAGGTAGCCAAGGAAGAGGGTTTCCCAGAAGTAGCAACTGCCTTTACAATGATCGCAAAAGCCGAAGTTAATCATGAAACAAGATTTAATAAACTGGCCGATAATGTAAGGGATGGAAAGGTCTTTAAGAAAGACGAACCCACTGAATGGATATGCAGGAAATGCGGATACATACACAAAGGTGAAAAGGCCCCGGAGATTTGCCCCACATGTCTCCATAAACAACCCCATTTCCAATTGTTTAAAGAAGCATATTAATATTTGTACCGAGTTTGCCCGATTAAGGAGTTGTCCTATTTAAACATGTAAATAGGTAATGGCTATTGAATGCTACACATCCGCTAATCCATAGCGCATTACTTAAGACAAAAAGAAAAGTATATAAAGCTGATTCATTTATTGACAATGGGCAAGGTAAGTTAATTTTAATACCTAAAGGTAAACTTCCAGGAGAAAAAATAAGAAGTCCTCTCCAATAGGACTTCTTATTTTTTACTTTTTTCGAGCTACTCTCATCTCTTTAACGCCTTGAACAGTGTTTTTAGTACCTGAATACAAACCCGATGCGGCCAATCCGAAGGATAGTCCCACCAAAATACCCCTTGGTACATCCCTGGGGTATACATAGAATACCCCTATTAATATACCCAGAAGTGATGCTGTAAGGGCGCTAAATTTCTTGGGCAGACCCAGGCTTTTAAACAGCTCCACAACCCCTACAATAAGGGGAATAATCGCTACTTGATAGACTTCCACACTTACTCACCCCATGTAAATTAAATTCTACAATGTACAGTTGCGTTATTTAATATATATGATGGTCCTTCACTTCGTAACACCAGAATTTATAATATAGAATGGGGTGAATCGGATATAGTTTCTAAGGGCAACATTTACTGGATTGAACAATAATAATACTATAGGTTCAATCAACTCATGGGAGCGTTATTTCATACCTCAATCAAGGGTAACCCATTGCTTTGTGCGATGGGATCTGTGAGCCATTTCTATGACATATTGGATATAAGCCCCGTCCTCGATGGACGGAACAGAAGGCCTAAGGTTATATACATTATCCAGGAAATTATACAGCGAATGAACATGAGAGCGTATCCAACCTATAGGTGCCTTAGGTGCAACAAACTTTCCTCCCGGACTTTTATAGCGCTGGACACATTCAATCTTTTTAAATCCCCTATCGCCGCCCAAATCCGTTTCAGGTAAAGTATTATCATAGACTTCGAGCCAATTGGGGTCCATCATGTTAAACCTCATAGCTCCCTTAGTCCCATGAATTTCAAAAATGAGCTCATCATTGGTCCCGGTAGCTATCTTAGACGATTCTATGGTACCAACGCTGCCATTTTCCATCTTTACTATAAGCAAGGATAGATCCTCAGCCTCTACATCCACCATCTTACCCGATGGATGTAGTCGCTTGGGGTATAATATTCTGTTATAGGCAAATACTTCCTTATATCTGCCCAGAAGATGATAAATAAGATCCAAAACGTGGGAACCTAAATCTGCCAAAACACCGCCACCTGCAGATTTCTCCAGTTTCCATCCCATGGGCCTTTCGGGATCCACGGATCCCGAATGTAGATAGGATGCCCTGAAGGAAAGGACTTCCCCTAGAAAGCCGGCCTCTATTAGCTCCTTTGCCCGCATGGTAGCAGGGAAGAATCTGTTCTGAAATGCCATTTGGGTAATGGCCTTAGTAGAGCCCAGCACCTTTAAAATCTCCTCCGATTCCTCGTAGGTAGCGGTTAAGGGCTTGTCGCAATATACATGTTTGCCTGCCTTCAGCGCACCGATAACATGATCCTTGTGCAGATTGTTAGGTGTACAAACATTGATAATATCGATATTGTCTGCTGCAAACAATTCATTTGGATCATCTGTAGCAAATTCAAAGCCCAGATCCTCCTTGGCCCTTTGGGCTTTCTCCAAAGTTCGATTACAAATCCCTACCAATCGAATACGAAAGGGCAAATCCTCATAATAAAGGGGCATGGTCCTGTAGGCATAGGTATGGGCTTTGCCCATGAAACCGTATCCAATAATACCTATCCCAAATTCCTTCAATTCCTATCTCCTCCTGTACTATAATATATATTTACTATTCTTCTTCGGCCTTGAATCCAGTTCCTCCTTCTTTTCTTCGTATCCGGACCTACCCAAAAGTGCATAGGTAGCGTTCTTGCCTTCCTCTACCCCAGGTTGATCGAAGGCATCAATACCCAACAGTTCTCCTGCAAAAGCCGTCTCCACCTCTAAAAAGTACAGGAGCTGGCCTACGGTAAAGGGATTAACCTCCGGTAGGGTAATGGTCCTATTCAGCCGCTTCGCCTTCAGCAGGGCATACTCAGTAGCCATCTGCTCGGCATGGATTAGCTCATTTAGAGTATGACCGGCCAGGAAAGATACGGCAGGATGATCCTGATATCCGTTGGGAATTTCCACTGTGCACTTATACTCCTTAACCCCAAGGAAGGTAATTACCTTATCAAAGGGACCCTCGGTATAAAGCTGTACCTGGGAATGTTGGTCCGTAACTCCCAAAGCTTTAACTGGTGTTTGTCCTACAAAAACTTCGTTACCTTCTAAATCATATCTCTTTCCCAGACTTTCAGCCCATAGTTGTGCATACCAATCGGCCATATACTTAAGAGAGTCTACATAGGGCATCATAACCGAGATATTCTTACCTGCCTTCATGGCCAGATACTGCAAGGTCGCTGCCATATAAGCAGGATTTTTATAGGGATCAGGTTGGCTGGCAATTTCGTCCATATAAGCGGCTCCGGCTAGCATCTCCTCTATATCGATACCACAAACCGCCGCTGCCAATAGTCCTACAGGGGACAGCTCTGAAAACCTTCCGCCCACCCCTTCGGGAACGTAATAGGTCTTGAATCCTTCATCCCGGGCAATTTTTATCAAACTGCCTTTCTCCCGATCCGTTGTAGCTATGATGTGATCCCTATAGCTGTCTCCCACCTTTTCCTTAAGCAGACTCGTTACTATAAGGAATTGAGCCATGGTTTCCGAGGTACTGCCGGATTTTGTAATGACGTTAAACATCGTTTTCTCTATATCAATTACGTCAAACAGCTCTTTCATACGCTGAGGGTCGACGTTGTCAATAACATATAATCTGGGGCAGCCCCCTCTTTCCTCTTTTGACAGTTCGTTATAATACATGTGGTTTAAGGCCTGCTGTACTGCTATTGGTCCCAATGCAGAACCTCCGATACCAAGAACTACGAAGTTATCAAATCTCTTCTTTATACCATCGGCGGTTTCCAGAATATCCTGAACAATTTCATCCTGATTATAGGGCAGTTCCCTCCACCTCATCTGCCCTGCCTTCCTTTTCTCGTTCATGGCCAAAGACGCCTTTTTAAGGGTGGGCTCCAAAGCCTCAAGCTGGCTCCACTCTATTCCCTCATCGCCTACAAATTCGGACATCATATTATTATAATCAAAGGTTATTCTCATTTTTTCTTTCCAGTTTTTATCCTGAAACCTTTTCACTACTATAAACCCCTTTCCAAAACTATATAATACATTGCAAAAAACAATTAATCGGAGTTTCGGAGTTGGAAGCAACTCCTTTATTAGACAAACCCATATCCATACCTATTGAAAATGCGTTCTCTTGAAACTCCAAAGCTACAAAAACCATTCTATCATAACAATATAATATATTCCACGACATTTTTCGATTTTCAATCTTTTACTATGGTAGATATATACCATTTCCCTTCTTTATATCTAAGGGTAATTGCACCATCTTTATCATTTCTAAACACTTGGGTTCCACGCCCTTCAAGCCTTTGTACAACATTAGGATCCGGATGCCCAAAATTGTTTTTGCCACATTGGATTACTGCAATACTAGGTTCCAGTACATTAATCCACTCTTCGGCGGATGAGGTCTTGCTTCCGTGATGAGCCACCTTAAGCAACGAAACACTTTCGTTCCAAACGTCCGATAGGTAAGATTCCACATCCCCCTCTATATCCCCGGTGAGTAGAATGCTGGTGTCCTGGCAGCGTACTCTAATTACCAGTGATAAATTATTTTCATTCTGCTTGTATAGTCTATTTAATATTTCTGTATCTGTGACAGGATATATAATATCTAAAAACATCTCCTTGCCTATTTTGTAAGTTTGTCCATTCATTGCTACTATTCGCTCAATACCCTTATTGTCTACTAAATCCCTTAGGGTCTGATATTGTGTCGATTGCTCCCTTGGTGGATACTCCATAAAGGCGCCCACTTTAAGATCATCTACAACCGGTATCAACCCTCCAATATGATCATCATGGGCATGGGACATAATCACCGCATCAAGCTTTTTAACACCATTTTTCAGTAAAAATGGGACAACTACCTGGGAGCCAATATCATAATCGCCCATCTCTGCCGGCATCCCGCCACCATCCACCAATATATGCTTTCCATCGGGGGATTTTATATATATACAATCCCCCTGGCCTACATCCACAAAGACAATCTTCAGGTCATTGTCGAAAATGGAACTCATAAATATAAGTACAAATGCAACAAGGGCTAATGCTCCACATAGGACTACAGGCCTCTTGATCCACCTGGGACATTCCTCAGACAATATGATAAATATGGCATAATATACGAGGAGAAATAAAGCCCCAGGGGATATCACCCTAAGAACAGACCATGAAAAATTTGAAAACCAGGAGTTAGCATCAATAAGAATATGACAGATTATCCATAGCCACCAGCCTAAAAACTTCGCTAAAATAGGTAATATTGCCGCGGCTATCAGCAGCATCGAGCCTAATACAACGATCATGCCGGCTATGGGCACCAGAATGAGGTTGGTTACAATACCTATAGGCGAAAATACATTAAAATGATATGCCAATAGGGGCCATGTACCTATCTGGGCTGATAGAGTGACGGCCAGGGAATTGGCAACGGCCTTGGGCATGAATCCCAGCTTAAGGCTTATTGGTTTAGCATACAGTATGATACCTGCCGCTGCGCTAAAGGAAAGCTGAAATCCTATCTCGTATAAATCCATGGGATTAATAATAAGAACAATAAATGCAGCCAAAAACAAGCTGTTTATTGGTTCAGATTTCCTTCCGACTACCCTTCCACCCAGGATTATTATGCCCATGATTGAGGCCCTGATTACCGATGGACTACCTCCAACCAATAAACAATAAAACCCAAGGACCATCCCCTGAACAAGGAAGGCGGCCTTGGGTGATAATTTTAGGATATTGGTTAGCCAGGAAAAAAACAGTATAATAAAGCCTATATGCAATCCGGATATAGCCAAAATATGAGCAATTCCCGTGTCCCTAAATTCCTCTACAACCTGATCCGGCATTGCCCATTTTTCCCCTATGAGCATGGCCTTAACAAGTCCGGATTCCCTACCTCCAACGTATTTATCAAACACCTCTGCCATGAAGCCAGCTGCAGATTTTAACCAGGATTTCGGCCAGGGAAAACTTCCGGTCTCTACAGACAGAATGCTCCGGCTGGGAACCCCAACCGTATAATAAATCCCCCTACGAGCAAGATACTCTCTATAATCGAACCCTTTTGGGTTTCTGCGACCTTGCGGCCTTTCTATTGTCCCTTTCAGTTCCAACCAATCTCCGATATCTATTCTGGGATAATCTCCTTCATCCGTATCAGCATAGACCGTCATCCTAATTTTACATTTGACCTTATATTGGGTATTATTGTGGTCAATCCTGTGTACTTCCATAACAAAAGACGACTTGGAGTCACTTTCCTTTATCTTTTCCAGTACTTGTCCATAGGTTAGGGGGACTTGTCCGACGAACTCGTCTAAATCCGTGTTCGGTATGCTATGTTTATATGCGTTGAGTACGCCTGCCAAGGCGAATATAATCAAGACAAGGGGTAGATACAAGTCCCTCCTTCTTAAAATCAAAAGTCCAGCAAATATAGCCAGTACCACAAGGGCTATGTATGGATAAGCAAATTTCCATTTTATAAAACCTTCAATTAGCACCCCAATTATATAGGATATTGTTATCCATATAACAGGACGCTTTACATACGGTCCCATATTCTCCCCCAACTTCATTGACTCATGATAAATCGAGTTGTAACAGCGGGCTAAATTAACGCTCTCAATTAGTTAATCACCTTATTTCACGTATCTTTTCCAATCCCGTATTTCAGACTACTGCTATATTTTAGTATACGATTCATTACCCTTTCGGCTTCTTCACCTTCCAGTACGGTTGGTTGATAATCATTTACATCCTTTCTGGAGGAGATGCTGCATGGAATGATAATGCCATGACTATCTATTAACTCCCCGTCGCTAAATGTAAATTGATTTTGGAATATAAAGGTATCCTTGTCTTTGGGATTTCGATTGCCTCCAAAGCAAAAATTTCCCAAGCTGTAGACTATATATTTACCATTATACTTATCAATGCCTTGAATTACATGGGGGTGATGACCGGCTACAACATCGGCACCCGCATCAATGGCAAATCTCCCTAGTTCTAACTGTACGTCATTGGGATAATTTTTTGTTTCTATTCCCCAATGGAAGGAGACTATAACTATATCGGCTTGGTCCCTGACCTCTTCTATATCACTTTTTACCTGATCTTTAATATCGGTATTCCAGCCCTGATATCCCAGACTTGCCATGGTGATGCCCTGTGATTCATAAAAGGCCTTATAACCCTCGCCGGAATAGAGTAACCCCGCATTGTCCAGGGTTTCCAATGTATCGTCAAAACCCTGTTGCAGGTAGTCATAGATGTGGTTGTTTGATATGTTTACCATCTCTATGCTACCCTCTTTTAAGATGTTTACATACGATGGGTCTCCTTTGAATCTAAATCTCTTATTTGCCTTTTTAGTGGCCTTTGTAAAGGTAGTTTCAAGATTCACCAAAGTTAGATCGTCATTTTCAAATATATCCCTGACTCCGGCAAAAAAATATCCCCAATCGCCGTCAACCTTGTTTAGGCGATCCGGAAAGGAGTTGGTATATGTAAAGGTTTCATCCGTACCTATTGTACAGTCACCCGCCAGGGAAATAGTGATTACTATATCCTCCGGGGGCGTTTCCTCCTCTATAGGTTCTTCATCTATGGGCTCCATATCACCCTGTTTATCATTGCTGTCTTCGGGTTCTTCCCCCTCAATCGGACCGTCAATGGTGTCTTCCTGTATGGGTGCCGGATCCTCCGGCTTGGATTCATCCATATTATCCCCCATAAAATATGAACAGGATGTAAAAAATGCTAAACACAAGCAAATTGCTATGGCCATACTTACTATATATCGGCTCATTAACTTCACGTCCTTCCTCCTATGCTGTACACCTCATCCTACCTAAAACCTTCCAGGGGTATCACCGGAAAATCTTTTATCTTCCGCCCCAGGACTAGTAATTACAGGCATAATATCTTCATATTCTACATCTTTGGTGAATATCCTCTTTATAGGTGCGGATTATTTTAATATATACTATCCAGTTTTGATTTAATAGAATAAATAACCACCGGCCTTCTATGCCAACAGTTTATAAAAAACACTAGGTCTCCTGCCATATCTTTTATCAAACACCAGAAAGAATCATAATATATTAACTTCCATTATAACGATAGCTATGGAAAATTGCGAATAATCAGGAGATAATATATAATAAGTTCAGAAAAGCCAAATATGATCTCAAATCCTAGGGAAGTGGTTAAAATTAAGAATTCTTTGTTTAGAAATTCAAGACATAAGGATTTAACTTTGGACCAGGTATACGAAATGCTCGTGAGTTTTTTAAAACAAGCCCCCCATAATGAATATCGCCTATCCATTGGAACTGATTCCCAGGTCGGGACAAATGAAACGGTGTTTGTAACAGCCATACACCTCCATAAGATAGGCAAAGGTGCAACCGGTTTTTTTACAACACAGGTTCTCCCCAGGCCTTTATTTAGTCTGAGGGAAAAGATCTATTATGAAACCAGTAAAACCTTGGAACTGGCCGCCTGGTTTACTTCTGAAAAGATGGATAGATTGGTGGAGTGTATCCTGACCACCATGGGGCGCCCGGGCGACATACACTTTGAATTTCACATTGATGTGGGTACAGTAGGCCCTACTCGTGAGTTGATTAATGAGATGGTGGCTATGGCCAACGGCACTGGATTTGAACCAAAAATAAAGCCCGAGAGCTACGCCGCCAGTTGCTATGCCAACAGATATACCAAAATAGTCAGTTAATTTTGGACACCCATTCTGTTTGACATCATCATTTCCTATAAAAGGCAGTAGCTAACCCGGGAATTGGTATATAGCCTACATACTGTGTTAATTATCCGGACTATTCCAATATCAGATCCCCAAAGTACTCCGGCCTGTGAAAGTCTGGCTCTGGGGTGTCTATCCTGTTCCAACTTCCATAGTGAGGGAATTTGGTCTTATCACCACATTTTTGAAAATTGCCTTTCATCCTCTTCCCCGATGAAAAATCCTGCTTACCGTAATATTTCTCAATAAAGGAGTAGGGTATAGAGAATTCCAGGGTCCAAGCGTCACCTCTATATTCTTCTACACTGTCTGGACCAATGGAAGACTTTATGTTAAAGATAGTTTGAGAAACATCCTGAATCATTAGCCTGTTATTCCTGCCGCTACCCAGTTCCAGTAGTAATGTTCCAATAGCGTTTATTTCAAAATTGAAGTACCTGTCATCCTTGTCAGGATCCGGATTAAAGAAGAATTCTACACAGCTGTCCGTATATACCGGCTCATTCATATTCCTATAAACTGCCCTGATTTCACTCTCATAGGACATAAAATGAAGATAAAGCCGGGATTCGGTATAGAAAAACCTTACTTCGACCTTTGGTTTGTATCCGTTTTCATCCCATGGATAATTATCGATTATAACAGGATCTATTCGTTCCCAAATAGTCGGACTAACCTCGCTATCCCTAAAGCGCTTCCATCTGCAGACCTTAATCATGAATTTCACCTTCCTCCTATAAAATATTTATTCTAGCTATTGGGTTAAACAATGTAGGCATCACCCAAATTTAAATATTACCCCTATCACACCCGCGGCAATGATATATATTATTGGATGTTTTTTATACTTATTGGTAACATACATCAGTATACCAAAGAGTACTATAGCCTTTAGGTCAAATATGTCCAGAATCTTCCTTGTATCCAAGTACCTTTGCAAATTGAATAACGAGACCCTGGCAACCTCAAAACCCGCTGCAGCAATCAGCCCGGTAACCGCAGGCCTTAGCCCGTAAAACCCCGCCTTTACCAATGGCTCCTCAGCAAATCGCATAAAATAATGAGCTATTATTACAATTATTATAACCGATGGAGTAACCAAGCCAAGAGTAGCTATTACCGCTCCACCTATACCGGCTGTTTGAAAACCCACATAGGTGGCCATATTGACTCCGATGGGACCTGGAGTTGATTCCGATATAGCAATCATATCCACCAAATCCTTGGGCGTTGCCCATCCGGTTTTTTGTATCAATTTTTGAAGAAATGGTATGGTTGCGAGCCCTCCACCTATAGCAAAAAGTCCTATCTTGAAGTATTCATAGAAAAGACATAGATAGATCATCTATTTACCGCCTTTCTGTAGGTCACTACAATTCCCGTAGTTGCCGAAACAAGTATTATAATAATAGGGGAAATCTGGGTAAGAGTTACGACTAAAAATGCCAGGATAAACAAGATTACCCCAAGGGAATCCTTAACCGTTGTCTTCCACATTCTAACCACGGCATTTACAACCAGGGCAACTACGGCGACCCTAATACCTGCAAAGGCATGTTGAACTATCTGGATATCCTTAAAGTGCATAAAGGAACTGGCTATGATTGTAATAATCACCAGGGAAGGTGATATCATCCCCAAAGTAGCAAAAATAGCTCCCATAATCCCCTTGTTCTTAAATCCAATGAAGGTTGCGGTGTTTACGGCGATAATACCGGGGGTTGACTGGCCGATGGCATAGTAATCTATCACTTCCTCATCCGAGGCCCATCCCCTTTTCTCCACTACCTCTCTCTGGATAATAGGAAGCATAGCATAGCCTCCTCCAAAGGTAAAAGCGCCTATCCTAAAAAAAACGCCAAATAATTCCAAAAGCTCTTTCACTAAATTTCATCCTCCTGCAAAATTACGTTGTGTATACTTTTCTTCCTCGGCAACAATTACATTCTAATGTAAGGACACTTAAAAAGCAACACAAGAAAACCCGAGAAAACAATTCCCGGGTTTATATATCTCTATGCATTTAGAAGGCTTAATTCTTGTTCTTCCCTAAACTGATTGGTATAAAGCCTGTAATAGTATCCGCCCCGCCTCATCAATTCCCTGTGATTGCCCTCCTCAATCATTTGGCCATCCTTAATTACCAGTATCCTGTCTGCAGAGCGTATGGTGGAAAGCCGGTGGGCAATAATAAAGCTGGTTCTGCCTTCCAATAGCTTGTTGATGGCATATTGTATCATCTGCTCGGTTTCGGTGTCTATGGAGGAAGTGGCCTCATCCAGGACCAAAATTTTAGGATCCGCTAAAATAGCCCTGGCAAAGGAGATAAGTTGCTTCTCACCGGTTGAGAGCATACTGCCGCCCTCGCCCACCTCCGAGTCATAACCATCTTCCATCTTCATAATAAAATCATGGGCGTTGACTAATTTAGCAGCTTCCATTATCTCCTCGTCCGTGGCATCCAGTCTTCCATAGCGAATATTGTCTCTTATGGTTCCGCTGAAAAGATGTGGGGTCTGAAGTACATAGCCGATGTTGGATTGAAGCCATAGCTGGGACCTCTCCCGATAATCAACGCCGTCTATCAGAATTTGGCCTTCTACCGGTTCATAAAAACGACAGAGCAGGTTTACTATGGTGCTCTTCCCGGACCCGGTCTCACCTACCAAGGCAATAGACTCGCCTCTTTTTACTTCCAGATTGAAGTTTTCCAGGACCTCCTCACCTTCCTTATAGGAAAAGGATACATTTTTGAAGGTGATATCCCCCTTAATATCTTCCCAGTTTTCATATTTGGGTTCAAACTCTGTGCCGTACTTCTCTATTACCTCAGTCCTATCCACAATATCGGGTTCGGTATTTATCATAGCCATAACCCTTTCAGCAGAAGCCTGAGCATTTTGGAATTCGGCAATGATCCTGGCCAGCTCATTGATTGGACCAAAGAACTGTGTTACATAGGATATAAAGGCAGATAAGGTACCGAATCCTATTGTCTGTAGCAGAACCCCCCTGCCACCAAACCACAGGGCCAGGGCAGTCCCTATGCTTCCCATGGCAATAACTATGGGGAAGTAGATGGACGAGAAGACCGCTGCTCTTACCGACGAGTTGTACATTTCACCTGTTAGAGCCTTGAATTCTTTCAGGTTTTCTTCCTCACGCACCAGTGTCTTGGTGGTCTTGGCACCCATAATGCCCTCATTAAAAGCACCGGTTATCCTGGAATTGGTTCTCCTTACAATACGGTAGGAACCGAGAATTCTCTTTTGAAAGTAGATGCTTATAACACCTAGAAAGGGTACCACAGCAAGGGAAACTAAAGCCAATTTCCAATTCATATAGAGCATGGCTATCAATCCGCCAATCATGGCAGTACCACCCCAGGTCAAATCCACCAAACTCCAGGCTATGGTTGCCCCTAAGCGCTCCACATCGGAAGTCATGCGAGCCATCAACCAACCTACCGATGTTTTATCATAATAAGAAAAGGACAGCTCCTGCAGCCTTTTAAATCCTGCCTTCCTGATATCGTAGCTTAGGCTCATTTCTATACGGCCTGCAATATAGATAAAGAAGTACACGTTAATGGCCTGTAGAGCTACCAGTCCCGCATAGATTCCGGCAAATACCCATAATCCCCCAAGTCTTCCCGTGACAATGAAGTTATCTATAGCGTATCTGTTCATCAGAGGAAATATGACATCTATACCCCCGGATCCCATCATCACTACTATAAGGGCGATAATTCTATTTCTATAGGGCTTTATATACCTAAACAAATCCTTCCACAGCCTAAAATCAATGGATTTGTTGTATTCCTGCTCCTTCAATGCACTCAATTTTGTTCCCTCCCTTTAGCATCCCGTCCTACTCAAAATGGCATTATACCGATTAATTAATGCCCTATAAAGTCTCGATTAGCAACCATTTGCTTTATGCCAGGTTCTTTTCCAATTCTTCTTCCAAAGCGTTCTGTATAGACCAGATGCGACGATACATTCCCTCCTGGGATAATAGTTCTTCATGGGTTCCAGATTGCACTATTCGTCCATCCTCCATTACAAGTATAATATCTGCTTGGGATATGGTAGTGATCCTATGAGAGATAATAAATGTCGTCACACCCTTGCTGTGTTCACTTAAGGCCTGTCTGATAGCATTGTCGGTTTCGGTATCCACAGCGCTTAATGAATCATCGAAGATCAGGATAGAGCTATCCAGAATCAAGGTCCTGGCCATAGCTACCCTCTGCTTTTGACCACCGGACAGGGTTACTCCCCTCTCACCTACTGTTGTATCGTAGCCTTGCTCAAACTCCTTTATTACGTCATGGACAGCTGCTATACTTGCTGCTTTGTATATGTCTTTATCCGACGCATCCAACTTTGCCAAAGCAATGTTGTCCTTTATGGTCTTGGAGAAGAGGAAGGGTTCCTGAAGTACGATTCCAACCTGTCTTCTTAAATATCTCTTATCTATATCCCTTAATTCTACCCCACCAATAGTTATAGATCCTTTATTGTAGTCATATAGTCCCTGGAGTAGATGGACAAGGGAAGATTTACCTGAACCGGTGGCTCCTAGTATAGCCACGGTCTGGCCACCCTTTACCTTAAATGAAACATCCTTCAAAACAGGCTTACCCTTTTCATATTCAAAGTAAACATTCTTGAATTCTATATCCCCGTCCATTGGAGGGGTTAATCCACCTTCGTTCATATCCTCAAGGGGTTTTTCCAATATTTCCTTAATCCTGCCCAGTGAAACCTGAGTTCTACCCATATCCGAAAGGATTCTTCCCAGTTGACGTACCGGCCATAACAGCATCCACTCGTAGCTCATAAAAGCCATAAGGGTACCCAGGGTAATTTCGCCCTGTGCCGCCCAGTAGACCCCCAACACCAATACCGCCCCTATCTGACCCATTGCCAGCAAATCAGAGGATGACCAATACAAAGCCATTATCGCGTTCAATCTATACCATAGATTTGTGTACTCAGTATTTTTTTCATCAAACTTACGGGCTTCATAGGCTTGCCTTCCGAAGGCTCTAACCACCCTGATACCAGTTAGATTTTCCTGCAGAACGGTTGATAATCTGCCCTCTGCCTCATCGGCCTCCTTAAAGGCCTTCTTTATTTTACTGAAGAAAATAAAGGAGAAAAGGAAGATAATAGGTACCACAGCTATGGATACAAAGGTCATCTTTACGCTTAAGGATAACATAAAGTACAAAGAAGCTGCCAACAGCACTATGGCCCTTCCCATTTCTACCAGTTGCATAGCCAGGAACCTACGTACCGTTTCCACATCCGATGTACAGCGCTGAATTAGATCCCCCGTCTCAGCCTTTACATGCTCGTCATAGGGAAGACGCTGAAGATGATCGTATAGGTTATTCCTAATATTCCTCGCGATACCTTCTGCCGCTTGGGCTGACCATTTTCCTCTGGTAAAATTAAAAAGTCCAATAAAGATATTTAGTATAACCAGAGCCAACCCACAGATCCACAGGTTCTGTGCCAGTACACTTTTCCCTCCTAATCTTTGTATCATTGATACAACTATCGGAGAGCCTGAAAACGGTTCGTCTCCTATTATTGAATCAACCGTGATGCTTATTACTAATGGAGGCAACAAGGACAATACCGCCGTCAGGGCCATGCTGATGATCGCCCCTACATAGAGCATACGGTTACCCTTCGAAACTTTCCATAGATAACCCCAATTCTTATCCTCCATGGTTTCACTCCTTTTCTAACGAAGAATCCAACCATAAAAAAACGCAGACCTCAAGCCTGCGGTTACTGAGTTTCAATACGTTAAATCTATACAAATAAAAACCACAGGCATATTATATTACCCATGGCCTAGCTAATAAACAAACCTATCAAAAAGGCAGTTTCTCCCCAATCCCCAAAGGTATAGGCAGGCCATGATCATCCAGTACTAAACTGCTGATAAAAAATCCACAGATATTATTTACACCGTTTCTTTTCTTAACAATCATGTTCCGGCCCCCCTTTCCCTGATAGAGATTGTATGGTTTAAAGCACAATAACAATTATATACATTAAAATAAAAAAATGCAATACATTTTTTTCTGAGTATATTATATTCGGTTAATAGCGAGAAAATCAAATCTATCTTGCTATGGAACAGGAATCCCGTAATACCAATTGGGTTTTTATTATAATCTCTTTCTTGTCCGTCATGTCTCCTTCAAGGTGTTTAATCATTGTCTCTATGGCAGTTTTTGCAAGTTTTTTCGGCTGTAGATCTACGGTTGTTATCTCCGGAACAACGCACTCCGTCAGGTAAGTATTATCGAAACCGGCAATTGACATTTCTTCAGGAACCTTAACCCCCATTTTCATCGCAGTATGGAGGGCCCCAACTGCCACCATATCATTAACACATATAACAGCGGTAGGTCTATCATTCATCTTTAGCAGCTTTTCCATGCTATCCTTACCTGCCTGTACGCTAAAATCGTCTTCAATAAACCATTTGTCGTTAAATCCTATCCCGTATCTGGCAAGGGATTCTTGAATTATTTCAAGTCTTCTCATGGTAGGTTGTATATCCATATAGCCGCCAATAAAAGCTATCTTTTCATGATTTAAGGATACTAAGTAGTCCACCAACTGGTTTATCCCAACTTTGCTATCGCTTCTTATATTGTAGCAGTCCAATCCCCTGATCTCACCATTGATCATAACCAGAGGAACCTGATTGGTCAATGCATTTATCCTTTCCAAATATTCCGGAGCTGTACGTAGGTTATCGATATGGCCACCCATGATAATCAATCCATCAACCTGCTTTTCCAGGATAAAATCTATATAATTCATCTCCACGTTTGTGTTGGTAAGAACGTTATCATTCATGGTATTGCATAGCAATATGCTATAGCCCATTTCCAGGGCCACTCTTTCTGCCTCCAGGAAGACGGTGCCATAAAAAGGCGCGGTGACATCCGGCATAATAAAGCCCAAGGTCTTGGTTGCTTGATTAGAGAGGTTGCGCGCAATAGCATTTGGCCTATAGTTGTATTTTTTTATGATCTCATCTATCCTTTTTCGTTTACTCTCATTTACTTTGGCTTTACCGGTCAGAAACCTGGACACAGTTGCTGCAGATACCCCAGCCTCTTCTGCTATAGTATATATAGTTATGTTTTTTTTCATGGGTGACCACCTGTTTTATACTTGTTTTATTAATTCATTTATCATTAATCAAAGATAGCATAATGTCTCGTACTAGTTAATAAATTTAGGAATAACTATAGAACACTAAGTTGCTTCTCTGTATAGGAGGATGGTTTATTCCGGTAGATTCCAAATTACATCGGGAAGCTGCCTTACAAGTCCCGTCTGTGAGGGATCATTAACGGACATACAAAATTCATTGATTTTATTCGCATATGATACTTATTTGGCAAGGGCTTAGTCCCTCTGCCTCAGCCTTGACCTTAATTACTCCCCTCTCAGGAGATGACCCTATGTAAATTAACAGTCTTCCCCTATAGGCCCTCCTATATGACAGCCCATAAGGTGTTGTGTCCTCCAGATTGCCGTTCTCAAGGCCTAAAATTCTGCCAGGCCCTTCAAGAGAGACCCTTATCAAATCATGGGCATTATCAATAGGATTTCCATCGGTATCGATAATCTCCAATATCACATGGGTCATATCCAAACCGTTGGCGGCAATACTCTTGTCCATGCTGCTTAGTTTTATACCGGCTGCTCCTTTGGTGGTTTTCAAAATATCTTCATATACCCTACCCTCATCATCAATGGAAAGTGCTTTTAGTTCTCCCTTTTCAAAGGGTATCTTCCAAGTTAAGTAAGCCTCTGTATGATCGGCCAGTTTTTTTACTCCCAGGGATTTTCCATTTAAGAAGAGTTCAGTTGCGGTACAGTTGGTCAGGCAGATGACCTCAACCTCACTACCATCCACAAAGTTCCATGAGGATTTCAAGTTTTTATTATACAGGATATATTTTCTCCCATCAAGCAACTGATTGGCATAACCGGCGAAGAGTTTTACCATAGGTCTATCCGACCATAAACTCTTTCTGAAATAAAAGCTGGGCTTCTTAAAGCCGGCAACATCCAAAAGTCCTGCTTCCGAGCCATGGGAGGGCCATCCCCTTGTTTCGCCAAGAAAATCAATACCAGTCCATAGGAACTGTCCTGATATAAAATCATTATTTTTTGCAGCAAGCCATTGGCTAAGTTCTTTACCATTCTCGCTTCCAAGAAGCACCCTATTGGGCCACCTCTTATGATCCTCCTTGTAGAGATGCTCCTTATAATTGTATCCAACAACATCCAGACAATCAGCCAAACCCGTGATATTTGAAAGCTCGGGCAGGGCCAAGGCCGCGGTGACAGGCCTGGTTAGATCATATCTTTTGACAATGGATACCAATCTTTTGGCTATGGGAACCAGTCTCTCGGCATTAGGCTTATTTGCGTCGTAGATGCGCTCTGAGGCAGGTTTGTTGGCATCGTTATTGCCGGTCACGTTTTGGAAAAGCGGATGCCCATAAGGGTCGTTGGGATAATCTATCTCGTTGCCAATGCTCCAGAGGATAATGGAGGGATGATTCCTACCCCTCAGCACCATATTTGTCAAGTCCCTCTCATGCCATTCCGGGAAATCTTCATAATATCCGTAATGAGCCGGCGGGTACACATTGTGCCCATATACCCACTTGTTTTTTACACCCTCCCATTCGTCGAAGGCCTCATCCATAACTAAAAATCCCATGGAATCACATAGGTCATATAATTCAGGCATATGTGGATTATGGCTCATTCGTATTGCGTTGCAGCCCATCTCCTTCAAGATCATAAGCCGTCTTTCCCAAACCTTTTTTCTAACAGCAGCACCTAAACAACCTGCATCGTGGTGGACGCATACCCCCTTAATCTTCATGCCTTCTCCGTTCAAGAAGAAGCCACCGTCTGCATCAAATTCAAAGGTACGAATCCCTATCTTTACCACTTCTCTATCTATAACCCTTCCATCCTTTACAATTTCAGCGATAAAATCGTATAGATAAGGGGATTTTGTTGACCATAGCCTGGGGCCTTCTACCAACAAGGTTGCATTAGCCCGGGCATTATTCTGAGCCCGGATCTCCTGCGCACCACTTCCTGATGCTGCTAGGTCCCCATTATGATCTACAACATAGTAGTTAACTTCGATCTCTGCATCCTCATCTGTAGTATTTGATATTGAGGTCTGAACCTCCAATTCCGCTCCTCTTTCATTGATCTCTCTAGTGCTAACAAATAATCCATAATTGTCGATGGATATCCTGTCCTTGATTACCAGGGTTACCTTTCTATAGATTCCCGAACCAGTATACCAGCGGGAATCTGCCACATGGCTATGGTCGACCCTGACCGCTATAACATTTGACGTCTCACCAAAACAGGCAAAGTCGGTTATATCATATATAAACTCCGTATAACCGGAAGGCCTTTTACCCAGGTAATAACTGTTACACCAGACCATGCTGTTCTTGTATACACCGTCAAATTTAAGATAAATTCTTTTACCTTTCAGTTCTTCTCCCAGATAGAAAACCTTTCTATAAAAACCAATTCCCCCGGGTAAATACCCGGTTCCACTGGAATATCTCTTGTCAAAAGGATACTGAACAGCCCAGTCATGGGGTAGATCAATACAATCCCATTCCCCGTCATCAAACCCCTTCTGCCATGCCCTTGGTTCATCACCCAGGTGGAATTTCCATCCCAGATTTATGTTTAAAACCGCCTTTGTATCAGCCTTCTCCATGGCTTCCCTCCTATGCAATTCATCCTTTTCGAAAATAAGTGTATAATTCGGTTTCGTAAAAAAGGGCTGCCGGGATAGGCAGCCCAAGAGCCTATATACTCAATTCTTATTAAATTATCTTGATGCCTTCCATTCGTCAATCTGTCTTTGAACCTCTGCAAGCACTATATCGTAGCCGGCACTCATCAATTCCTCTCGGAATTTTTCAACGGCAGCTACAGGATCACCCGCCTTACCAAAGGCTATTGGCCCCTGATGCCTTGTTTTGACATCGTTTAATGCTGCAAGCTCGGTTTCCACGGGTGTCTTGTCAAATACAAACCCTGCATAGGGATACGGTTTCTTGTATTGATCGTATATAGCATATAGATCTCCAATCTTATCATATACCCTGTCCGAAGGAAGGGCCATTTCAAATTTATCCATACGGCCGCCCCAGAAGTTAGAATAGAAGCTATGCTCAGTCTCATCAAAATTAGCGGGTCTTGTTCGTTTTCCATCTACAATTTCGTAGTTTACACCCTCTCTCCCAAAGTTAAGAAGCCTATATAGGGTTTCATCGTTTCTCATAAGATCATAAACCATCAGAGCTCTCTCGGGGTTTTCCGAAGATGCTGCTACAGATTGGGCACCATGGGTTATAGACATTTCTATAAGATTTTTGCCACCCTGTAGATGCATTGGAAACATCTGCAGATCGGATCCGGGTTGTTTCTCATCCATATCCACCCTTAAGCTTGCATATGTTTGGGTGTGGTGTCCGTCTAAACCGGTTTGACCTGCTTTAAGGGCCTCACGGGTATCCCCGGTGTAGTTTAATACATCATTCCTCCAATAGCCTGCATCTCCCCATTCCTTCATCTTTTTGGCCATTTCTACCATAGTGTCGTCAAATATGGGGGAATACACTGTATAGAGATCATCATAGGACTTGGAATAAAAGATGTTTCCCGGGATCTCCAAACAAATTGAATCTGTATACGCAGCCATCCAGTAGTCAAGGATTTCATTGGCCTTGCTTCCTGCTACATCGTAGGGGATAACACCCTTCACGTCTTTAACCTTTTGTAGGTACTCACCCAGGGTATCCCAATGGCGAATGGGTTCAGTAATACCGAACTCCCTGGCCCAATCACCACGATAATAGAATCCATGGTTTACCCACTGTGTGTATTGATCCTCAGGTATTGTGATTATCCTACCATTGAATTTGCATTGGTCCCAATGCTCTTCCGGTACCTCAGACCATGTCTGTGGCGCATACTTGGGCAATAGGTCTGTTATATCCATAAAGGCTCCTTTTGCAGCATTAGGCCACATATCCAGCCAGTCAGACGCGGTGTTGATCATGTCCAATACTTCTCTTGACGCTAACATCAAATTATACTTTGTCAGATAATCCGCCCATTCGATAAAGTTTATCTTCAAGTGGGCATTGACCTTTTCCTCCAGTATCTTGTTCCACTCCTCAGCAGCTAAATTTAGCTGATCATTGGTTGGTGGATCTCCCAGATGATACCAAACCACTTCAACAAATTTGGATGTATCGATGTCTAAATCTTCCTCCTGTTCCGGAGCATCCTCTTTGTCATCTTCCTTGTCCTTATCCTCTACCTCTACCTCTTGGTCTGACTGTTTATCCGCTTCTTCGCTGGGTTTCTGACCACAGGCAGTAATGACGGATAGAGCCAGCAACATGACAAGCAGCATAGCAATAATGCCCTTTAGTTTACCCAATCTAATAACCTCCTTTATTTTATGCTTTTCTATAAAACCCTACACCAGGGGTCTTATGCAAAGTATCATCCTTTGACCGCACCTATTGTTATCCCTTTAATAAAATACTTCTGAATAAAGGGGTAGACCAGCATTATAGGCCCTATGGCTACTATAGCAGTGGCCATCTTCATTGACTCCTGAGGAACATCTATTGGTGGTATATTGGAACTGGCAGCTGAATTTCTTATGTATTCTGCTTTGTTGACCACATTATAAAGAAACAGTTGCAGGGGTCTGTATTTTACGTTGGCTTCTAAAAACAGCATGGAATTGTACCATTCATTCCAATAAGACAGGGCAAGAAACAGTCCTACAGTTGCCAAGGCAGGTTTTGACATAGGCAGGATTATATTCAGAAATATTCTAAAGTCGTTGGCTCCGTCTATCTTGGCAGATTCGGTTATGGCAAAGGGAATGGATTTGGTAAAGTTCTTCATTAGTATTATCAGCCAAGGTGACATAAGACCCGGCAGGAAAACTGCCAGATAGTTGTTTTTAAGCCCCAATACCTTTACTATGAGAAGATAAAAGGGAACCAAGCCCCCGGAGAACAAGGTTGTAAAATATATATAAAAGGATATCTGGTTTCTGAATTCAAAATCGGGCCTTTGAAGGGCATAACCCGTCATAGTTATAAGAAATAGGCCAAGGGCGGTACCACATATTGTCATGACTATTGTCACCAAATAGGATCCGATAACCAGATCCGGGTTTTCAAACACCAACCTGTATGCAAGGAGATCGAACTTTTTGGGCCAGATATTAAATCCAAACTCCCTTATGGTATTTTCGTTGGTAAATGATGTCCCTATCATCAGCAAAAAAGGAATTAAGCATGATATAGCCAAAAAGGATATAAAAATGTAGGCAAAACCCTTGACAAAGTAAGACGATGCATCCTGTTTTATGCTAGCTCTAGCCATATTATTTACCCTCTTTCTAGAATAATGAATAGTCAGGTTCAATTCTTCTTACCAGCCAGTTACAAAACAGTACCAATACAAAACCAAACACGGATTGATACAAACTGACCGCTGAACTTTGAGAAAAATTAAAATTAATCATGAGCGCCCTAAAAGTAAAGGTTTCAATTATATCCGTCGTTGGCAGCAGTACAGAATTGTTGCCTACCAGATTGTAGAACAGTCCAAAATTCCCCTTTAAAACGCCGCCTAGGGAGAAGAGGAGCAATATTACAAAGGTTGGCTTTAACATGGGTAAAATAACATATCTGATCTTTTGAAAGGCATTGACACCATCTATTTCAGCAGATTCAATCATCTCTGCATCTATGCTGGTGATTTGTGCAAAATATACGATTGAACCATAGCCAACCCCTTGCCATAGGTTTGTCAAAACAATGATAAAAGGCCAGGCACCAGGGGTAGAATAAGCTGATACCGGCTCCATATTGAGATTTTTCAATACTGCATTCAAATAGCCATAGTCATAATTTAAAATGTTATAAACCAAAAGACCTACAATAACAGCAGATATAAAATAGGGTAAAAACATGATAGTTTGGGTTACTTTCTTGAATTTATTGCTATTTACTTCGTTCAGTAATACCGCAACAAGGATTTGCAGGCTATTTCCCAATAAAATGAAGGCAATATTATATAGGACGGTGTTAATAGTAATTGTTGCCAGTTGTCCGGATCGTGCTAGAAATCTAA
>ERZ773359.449-NODE-449-length-58955-cov-10.992835_pt1 | contig 58955 bp, 54 predicted proteins | sample MGYA00374955_ERZ773359 | MGnify/ENA primary metagenome ERZ773359 (study PRJEB29098, sample SAMN04486028) | biogas fermenter metagenome | study: EMG produced TPA metagenomics assembly of the Biogas fermentation microbial communities from Germany - Plant 4 DNA1... | reverse complement strand
TATTAGTGTTGTCGTTCTTTTATTTCAACAAGAATTATATCATCACCTATCTTTTTTATATCCCTCCAGGGGATTACCATCTCGTCTATTCTACCAAATAAACGAAAAATTGACCACCGGCATGGAAGTATTAGTGATGTAAGTCTGCCTGTTTCAAGATTGAATTCGGCATCCTTTACAAACCCAAGCCGCTTACCGTCAACAATATTTATTACTTCCTTTTGCCTTAAATCGGCAATTCTGCTTATATTGGAATCTGGAAGCTGTATACCTTCCCGTTCAAAACTCCTGTATTCTCTTTGAAGCATGGTTACACCCTGCAAATAAAGACTCTATTACAAATCTATTCATTAAAAAAGGAAGTAAGAACATCTTGCTTCCTTTTCAATCTTTCTGTCTTATACATATTTCCGCATATGTCTTAATGCAGCTTTTTCAAGTCTTGATACCTGTGCCTGAGAAATTCCGATTTCTTCTGCCACCTCCATTTGTGTTCTGCCTCGGAAAAATCTGAGGTCGACAATCATCCGTTCCCGGTCTGTGAGTCTTGAAATGGCTTCCTTTATTGATATATTTTCTAACCAGTTCTCATCATTGTTTTTTTCATCACTAACCTGATCCATCACAAAAATGGCATCACCGCAATCATGATAAACAGATTCAAATAGGGAAATGGGTTCTTGTATAGCATCCAGAGCTAAAAGAACATCCTCTCTTGGCACATTCATTTCTTCTGCTATTTCGCTTACAGAAGGCTCTCTGGATAGTTTATTTGTTAATTTCTCCTTAGCCTGCAATGCTTTATAGGCAATATCCTTTAATGAACGGCTGACGCGGATGGAGTTATTATCTCTTAAATACCTTCTTATTTCTCCAATGATCATAGGTACAGCATAAGTAGAAAACTTAACATTTTGTGATAAATCGAAATTATCTATTGCTTTAATTAAACCTATACATCCTACCTGAAAAAGATCATCCACATGCTCGCCTCTATTATTAAATCTTTGTATTACACTTAACACCAACCTGAGGTTCCCGCGGATAAATTCTTCACGGGCTTCTTTATCTCCATTTTTTATTTTTTTGAATAGTTCGTCTTTTTGTTTATTTGTCAGTACAGGAAGTTTCGATGTGTTAACTCCGCATATTTCCACTTTGTTGATCAAAATGACACCTCCCTATTTGATAAGCTATTATCATTTTTTCCGGTAAGGTGCCAAATATACTGATCAATACCCTTGAAAATATCCTTAAAACCCCTTGACAACTTCTTTAATAAAGAGCAATATTGCTTAACAGGGTTTATAAAAATATATAATTAATTTTTTTCGGAAATAATATTGTCCATATATTTCCATAAAACTGAATACACTACAGCATTCTGCTTATTTCCTTTTTTAAACGTCCCAGTATTCTTTTTTCAAGCCTTGAAATATAAGATTGGGATATTCCCAGCATATCAGCCACTTCTTTTTGCGTTTTTTCTTTTTCATTATTTAAACCAAATCTCATTTCCATTATCTTTTTTTCACGTCTGCTTAGTTTTGCCATTGCAGTAGACAGCAGTTCTCTGTCTATTTCGTCATCGAGATTCTTTTGAATCAGATCGCTGTCGGTACCAAGGATATCGGAAAGAAGAAGTTCATTACCATCCCAATCTACATTCAAAGGCTCATCAATCGATACCTCGGTACGGAGTCTGCTGTTTTTTCTAAGAAACATTAGTATTTCATTTTCAATACATCTTGATGCATATGTGGCTAATTTTATATTTCGGGACGGATTATAGGTATTTATTGCCTTTATAAGACCAATTGTACCTATTGAGGTTAAATCTTCAATATCCATACCGGTGTTTTCAAATTTTCTTGCAATATATACCACAAGCCTTAAATTGCGCTCAATAAGTGTTTTCTTTACCAGGAAATCCTGCCTGGACAATTTATCCAGAAGCTCTGCTTCTTCCTCGTTTGTTAATGGCGGAGGCAATGCTTCACTCCCGCCTACATAATAAAAATCCCTATGCTTAAATATCCTGTTAACTTTTTTTATAATTTCAAACAAACCTGCAATTAATACATTCGTAAGCTTCATGCTTAATCCCCCTTATCGTTCTTTATGCACGGATACTTTTTACACTGTTACCATTTCAGGACTTATAATAGCCCGGTATTGTTCTTCTGATGAAAGTCTGTTCTGGCTTATACACACTACAACCTGGGTACGTTCAAAATATAATTCCTCCTTTTCAACACAGACGCTGTCTGGCTTAAAACCCGGCAACATTCCATTTTGGGTTCCAATGGCATGGAAGGGGATTAATCTAATCCGTTTTATCCATTCGGAATCATCATTCAGATTAACGGTTTCCTTCATTTGTGTCCAGTTTTCAAGCCATTTAACCATTCCTTCGGGCAGTAACTCCTTTATACTCTCCAGTTCAGCAATCATAACAGGGCATTGTGAAACGGGATCCATAAGAGAGTTTCCTGTATCAATCAATGCCTGCAGGCATACAGTTCTACCACCCAAATTGATATAGGTATTTACAATGTATGACTCCTTTTCTATACGCTTTCTGAAAATGTCAGTGAAAGCACGCACCATTAAAAAGCCTGACAGAAGAGTTAATATCAGGAGTAAGCCATCGCTTTTCATCTCGGTGTAGAACTCGCCATTTTTAAAGTAAATGCCCTGATTTAAAATACTCATCAATGCATAACCTGCTCCTGCAAATATAAAAGAAGAAATATAAAATGACAGCAGGGCTTTAAACCAGCTTTTTAGCTTTTGGCCCGGAAATGCTATGGCTATCATTAACACCGAAAGCATTACTTTTCCGCCAATAGTATACAAAGTGTTGATTTGGGGACATAAAAGCATAACAATCAGATAAACGGCACCAACAGCGGATGATATAAATTTGCGCAATGCTGTTGAATACCTGCCCGATAATTTCTCGGTTACCAATAAAATACCATAATTAACAATAATATTTTGAAGGAACAATACGTCTATGTAAACCGACATAACTATCACCCCTGCTGCTAATGCCTTTACTTTATCAAACACCCCTATACTCTAGGGGAACAAACTGATTTCTGATTTATATGCTTTTAAAAAGGGCATACTTTTCCCATTATCCACCTATATGCGAGTATGAGGATATTTATACCTGCTAATTATAGAAAATATTGCCTTTAACACCCTCATATAAATCAGTGTATATATTATACAATTTTAATAAGGCAGGATTTGTCAAATAAAAGTATATCCATTAAATTTCCCGGTAAAGTTAATGGACATAATTTTAATTTCAATGTTGATTTTATTAGTTTTTTGGTTTATCATGTTATTCATGTAATTTAATATTGTATGTGGTATTTATATGAAATGTGATTTGAATAAAGTATTTATATTCGTTAAGTTTGTTGTTAATATTTGAATTTATTTACTTTTTTGTTTTATATAACATGGTATAGGCATATAGCGGTATCATATGATCAATTTATGGAAGGAAGTAGTTTGATTAAATAATGAACAAAGAATTTATTAAGATTTTATATGCAGGAATTATCCTGCTTTCTTCTTGCATTATCGGAACAGCCATATCTTCCTTAAACGTGTACAATGATATTGTAGAAATGCAACACCAATGGCTGTTAATTCCTAAATTATAAGTTACCTTTTAATTACTATTGGTATTTTGGGTTTCTTGAATACCTTTTGGCAAGAAAAGAAAAAATAATATTTTTACCTTTTGTTCAGGTAAGGTAATTGAAAATTAAATTTACATAATCGTAACTTTAAAATCGAATTTTAGGGTATCATGAACTACTTTCCTTTTCCTTCAACAAATACAATACCTTTTTCAGACTTTATTTTTTGGAGTTCCTTTAGAATATCCTGCATATATTCAACGGATATTTGTTTTTCATTATCTTGTGGATATCCTAATGAATTCAATAGCGTATGCGTTTTGTTTTGAAGCCGGCCTCATTTTTTTGAGTGGCTTTCTTCCACACAAAACTGTATTTATTGGCACAAGCCTCTATTTTCGTTCCATCCGAAGGCTATTTCTCCTAGTTGATGGAGTTTCTGTACAAACTGATGAAAAAGATCTTTTACAGCTTCCTTAACACGCCCACTTCGAAACCGGGCAATATTCCGGGGCCTTTTACGTTTTTTAAGTTAAAAAAGGAGCTATCTCAAATTTTCATTTTGAGACAGGCCCTTTTTTATAATATGTTGGATGTATTGTAATATTTATATAATAAACTGGACTTTGAGCATGCATGAAACTAATCTCAATGTTGATTTGACCAAGTTTTTTGTTTATCATGTTATAAGGTAAAAAAATAAAGTCTTATAGGGGTTTACATGAAAAAAACGGTTGAAATATGGTACTTATACCACAGCGGGTTTGCTGTTAAACTAAATAATAAATTATTTATTTTTGATTATTTCAGTAACAAGGCCGCAAATAACGGGCCAGGTTTGTACAATGGAATATTTATTCCCGACGATTTTAAAGATCATGAAGTATTTATTTTTGTTTCCCACAGGCACCGTGATCATTATAATCCCGTTATTTTCGAATGGATGAAGAAAAATCCGAATATCCGGATAGTTATTTCTTCGGATGTAAAAGGTTACAAACCCCATACCAATATATACGTAGCAGAACCCGAAAATAAATATGTTATAGGCGATATATACATTGAAACTTTTACTTCCACCGATGAAGGAACAGCTTATTTAGTAAAAACAGAGGATATATGCCTTTTCCATGCCGGTGATTTGCACTGGTGGCACTGGGAAGGAGAACCTGATTCCTTTAATAATCAAATGGAAATACAATTTAAAGCGCAGATACGGAAATTAGCAAAACATTATATTGATATTGCTTTTCTGGTAGCAGATCCAAGACAGGAAAATTTTTCGTTATTGGGGCTGGACTGGTTTGTAAAAGAAGTACCATGCACCCATGTTTTCCCCATGCATTTTTCAGATAACTACAGTATAATGAATACCATACAGAAGTATCAGGAATCAAATCAAATAAGAACCAGAATACACCTAATAAATAAAAGGGGGCAATGGTTCCGCATTGAGAACTAAAAACTAATAATTATTCTGAAGTGAGGTTGGTTATGAAAAAATTCATGAAGGTATTTATATATTGCACCGGATTAGCTGCTCTGTGTCTCATAATGCAGGCGATTGCTTCTGTTCCGGTTACTGTATTTTTTATAGTTAAGCATTCATTGCCCCATATTCTTTCGGGCAACCCCGAAGCATTTATGTCAGTTGATATTAACAGGGTATTGCACGACACTGTCCTGCCGGCCTATCTCCTATCCGGGGTACTGACTTTCTCTTCCGCATGGATTATCCATGCCCTTTTTAGAAGGAAGTTCATCGAAAGACTCTCTTTTAAAAGGACTTCTCCTGTTCTTATTATAGTAAGCTTTATAACAGGTTGCTCATTGCAAATGCCCATCAGTTTCATTATGGCATTACTAGAAAATGCCGGTGTTGCACCCGATCTGTTTGAACAATATTCAAAGAGTATTGAACCATTAGTTAGTAATCAAAACATAATACTTCAAATCCTTGCTGTAGGAATAATGGCCCCTTTAATTGAAGAGATTATTTTTCGGGGCCTGATTTTCAACAATCTGAAAAAGAATATACCAATACCTGCAGCATTAGTAATTCAGGCACTTCTGTTCGGTATTGTACACCTGAATATCATTCAGGGATCATATGCTTTTGTTGTTGGTATTATATTAGGGTTATTTGTGTTATGGTCCAATTCACTCTTTCTCCCTGTTGCAGTTCATATGGGCATGAATTTATCAGGCATAGTACTTTCCGAATTTGGAGAGGGCATATCCAATACAGGCAGTATGTTTATGCTGATAATCTCATTTATACTGGTACCTGTGTGCATGCTCTTTCTATACTTCAAAACCAGGGAAAAAACCATAGCTGAAAACTATTCATTACTCGGTTGAAAGCGGTTTATGCCTGAATGAACGTCTTTGCTCGGCATAATCGGACACGATATGCCCATCACCAATCAGCTTGTATTTATAAATTGTAAGTCCATCCAGTCCAACAGGACCCCGTGCATGTATCTTATTTGTACTGATCCCTACTTCTGCTCCGAAACCATATCTGAATCCATCGCTGAAACGAGTTGAACAATTCCAGAATACATTACCTGAATCAACAAGAGCCATAAATTTTTCTGCATTTTCTCTGTTGTCGGTAATTATTACATCGGTGTGACCCGAACCGTAGGTATTAATATGTTCAATTGCTTCATCTAAAGAATCAACAATTTTTATTGCCAACTGGTAGTCGAGGTATTCGGTTTTCCAGTCCTCCTCAGTTGCAGAAGCAACACTTATAATTCTCTGTGTCCTGTCGCATCCTCTTAACTCTACAGAGTTTTCATCGAGTTTGCTTTTAATTGCAGGCAGAAAATCTTCGGCGATTCCGCTGTGAACAAGTAAAGTTTCGGTTGCATTGCATACAGCTACATATTGAGTCTTTGAGTCGTTAACTATATCAACTGCCATTTTGATATCGGCATCCCTGTCTACATAGCAATGACATATTCCGTCAGCATGCCCCAAAACGGGTATTCTCGAATTATCCATAATATATCTGACAAACTCGTTAGAACCACGCGGGATTATAAGATCTATGTATTTATCAAGCTTTAACATTTGATTAACATCTTCCCTTGTCTCAAGCAGGTGAATCCAACCAGATTGAATACCAGCCTCACTTGTAGCCTTTTTAATAAGCTCGGTTAATATTCTGTTGGTTTGAATAGCTTCTCTTCCGCCTTTTAACAATACAGAGTTCCCACTTTTAAGGCACAGGGTGGAAATTTGAACAAGAGCATCGGGTCTGGATTCGAAGATTATACCTATTACTCCAATCGGACAACTTATTTTATACAGGTTCAGACCTTCGTCCAGCTGTGTTGCCATAAGCTTTTGCCCAACAGGATCGGGAAGATTGATAAGACTGTTAATGCCATCTATCCCATCTTGTATTTTTTTACTGTCGAACTTTAAGCGTTTAAGAAGAACCTCGGGCAAATTCTCTTTTATACTCCTTTGTATATCTTCCTCATTTGCCCGGATTATATCTTCTTTGTTGTTTTTAAGGTAATCGGCTATTAATTTCAAAGCGGTGTTTTTCTGTTCTGTTGTAGTTGATGCCAAAGCAACTGATACCTTCTTTGCCTTTATCGCACTTTGAATCATATCCATAATAACCCCTCCAGGAATATACTCAAATACTTAAATTACAGCAATTATAGCATATCTTTATTATAAATTGAAATAACATATTAACATTACCACAACATTTCCAAATTATTATTAAATCAGTATCTTGACTAAGCAATATTTTGTCTGTAACATGTAAAGGTATAAACCCTAAATTTTTACTTAATCCTCTCCACATAATGGTTTATTATTGAACTATGTAATAATTTGCCAAATGACCTGAAGGGGGTAGGAAAATGTTTAAATGGAGTGAAAACTACAAGACCGGTATTGAGAGAATTGACGAACAACATAAAAAATTGATAGAGATAGGTGCCAAACTCGAAGATATGCTTTATGCCGGAGATTCTCTAGACTATTATGACTACATACTGGAAACCATTAATGAGCTGAAAGACTATACAGATTATCATTTTAACTATGAAGAGAAAAGAATGCGGGATAGCGGTTATCCCGATTTGGAAGAACATCGTATGGAGCACCTGTACTTTGTTAAGAGAATAGACAAACTTGCAATGCAGGATATTGACAGTCAGCAAATCAGCGTAATATCCGAAGCATTAGACTTTTTAGCAAGATGGCTCTTCAGCCATATTCTCAATTCTGATATGAAATATGTAGACTATCTGAAAAGATACACAGACTAATTGGAAAGGAAGTACAACATCGGATGGCAGACTTAAAAAAGGAAATTCAGCAACAGGTACTAAGGCGCAGAACTTTTGCAATAATATCCCACCCCGATGCCGGTAAAACAACAATGACCGAAAAACTTCTATTGTATGGTGGCGCCATTAATATGGCAGGTTCTGTAAAAGCACGGAAGGCTAAAAAACACGCACTATCCGATTGGATGGAAATTGAGAAACAGCGCGGTATATCAGTAACATCAAGCGTTATGCAGTTTGAGTATAACAATCATTGTATAAATATTCTGGATACCCCCGGACATCAGGACTTCAGTGAAGATACCTACAGGACATTGGTTGCTGCCGATAGTGCAGTTATGCTTATCGACGGTGCAAAGGGAGTTGAAGCTCAAACAATTAAATTGTTTCATGTTTGTAAAATGCGCGGGATACCTATATTTACATTTATAAATAAACTGGATCGGGCAATTAAAAATCCATTTGATTTAATGCAGGAAATAGAAGACGTATTAGGTATTCGCTCTTATCCAATGAACTGGCCAATTGGTATTGATGGCGACTTTAAAGGTGTTTATAATAGGAAACTGAAGCAAATTGAATTATTCACAGGTGGAAATCACGGTCAGTCAGTAGTGGAATCAACTGTTGGTTCTGTTGATGATCCGGTTTTCCGTGACTTGCTTGGAGAACCATACTATTCGAATCTGGTGGAAGATATAGAGCTGCTAAATGTCGCAGGAGATGATTTCAGCCTGAAAGAAGTATTGGAAGGCAAGCTTACGCCAATATTCTTTGGCAGTGCCATGACTAATTTTGGTGTATCTCCATTCCTGGAAGAATTCCTGAGCATGGCACCTGCACCAGGAGGACGTGTTTTCACAGATGCAATAATTGAACCTGACATGGAAGACTTTTATGGGTTCATATTTAAAATTCAAGCTAATATGAACCCTAATCACAGGGACAGAATTGCATTCCTGAGAATTTGCTCGGGTAAATTTTCAAAAGGAATGGAGGTCTATCTCTCAAACAGTAATAAAAAGATCCGGCTTGCACAGCCACAGCAAATAATGGCTCAGGAACGTGAAATTGTTGAGGAAGCATGGCCGGGGGATATTGTTGGGCTTTATGATCCCGGAATCTTTAAGATTGGCGATACATTAAGCACAGCTAAGCCTGCTTCTTTGTTTGCAGGGATACCTCTTTTCCCTTCAGAGCACTTTGCAAGGGTTTCGCCCAGGGACACAATGAAAAGAAAACAATTTCTAAAAGGGATAAAACAGCTTGCCGAAGAGGGTACCATCCAGGTTTTCAAACAGCTTGATATTGGCGTGGAAGAGTTCATCGTTGGAGCTGTAGGAGTACTTCAGTTTGAAGTTCTTGAACACAGGCTTTTGAATGAATATAATGTAGATTTGAAAATTACAATGCTGCCCCATAAATTTGCACGCTGGATCAATAACACAGGCATAGATCCCCGTGATTTGAACCTAACTTCGTCAACAATCCTTGCAGAAGACAGGGATGAACGATTTGTGCTTATTTTTGAAAACCAGTGGTCTATTGACTGGGCAAAGGAAAGAAACAAAGGTATTGAATTATCGGATGTATCAATGTAACAAAACGCAATTTTGCATACTTAATATAACCTTCCTTGAAATAAAAAAGGAAGGTTTTTTATTACTCCATTTAATTTTTATGAAACACAGGAAGAATTTTTACAGACTCTTCTATCTTCTTGGTATTATAAACATGGCTAACAGGTACAGCAGTGTTCCTCCTATGAAAGCAGAAAGGAGGGATAGCAATGCCCAAACAAGGCGTACTACGGTGGGATCAATACCTAAATACTCACCTATTCCCCCGCAAACACCACCAATAATTTTATTTGTGTCCGAGAGATATAATTTTCTATCCATAAGATCACCCCTTAAATAATTCATACAATGAAGAGAAGTTGTATAGAATACCATGCCCTCTGGAAAGGACGCTATATATTATTATGTATGATAAGCAATCAAAATTTATTATACCCTATACACTTCATCCGGTGATTTAATATGAACATCTTCGCTTTTCAATATTTCAAGAGCCTTTTCAGGTTCTTCAACCCTGAAAATAACCATTGCAGTATTAGGTTTTGAATTTACAAATGCGTACATATATTCAATGCCGATACCTTTTTTTTCAAGTATGGTAAGAGTTTTTGCCAAACCTCCCGGTTTATCCTCAACTTCTATGGCTATAACGTCATTTATGCTGACTGTAAAACCGTTGTCGGTAAGAATCTGTCTTGCTTTATCGGGGTAGTTAACAATAAGCCGCAATACGCCAAAATCGGTTGTATCTGCTAATGACAGTGCTCTTATGTCAATACTATTATCGCCAAGAATATCTGTAACCTTCGCCAGCCTTCCATGTTTATTCTCAATAAATATTGAAATTTGCTTTATAAGCATGCTACCCACCTCTGAACAACACTATTACTTATATAGATTATATCTTAATCTTCCTGTATCAGGCAAGGAAATTTTCTTTTTCCATTTTTTATATTAATAATAAATGTTATGGGTTGCCCCAATTAGGGCAACCTGTATCCGGTTATCTCTGGTCCGAGATGGTTGCATTATTATTGTCTGAAGATAATTGCGCAAGATTATCATATGGAGGCCCCATTGTAGTTCCTTGCAAAAAGACAATATCGAATTCATTGGGAGGTGTTCCCCAGGAGTTTGCTGTAAATGTGGTCAAAGCACGGTCCACCAAAAATCCGCCTTTTGTGTTATAAACTAAATTGTTATTTATAGCACCCGTTGTATCTGGGTTGATATACATTCCTGTCCTCAGACTGTAAAAGGTATTATTCTGCAAGAGAACGTTTTGCGTATTCACCTGGGATACAACAGCCCGATTCACAACCCAATCTGACATTGGAGGTGGCTGTTCAGGCCCGTAAAAGGTATTTGCAATAAGTTTTACATTAGGCGCACCTATTTGAATGAACTCTCTGGCGTAAGGTATGTCGCTGGTTATGGTTAATCCCTGAACGGTTGCATCACTGCCTGTAATCAGCATTGCAATAATGCTTGCCTTAAGAACAATCTCTGCACCCGGCTCTCCAAGCAGCGTTATTCCGGCTTTATTCACGTTAATCTGCGTTACTACTTCATATGTGCCGGCTGCAATATGAACTGTTCCACCAGGGACAACCGCACTTATACCATCGGTAATGCTTCCGAAGGGATGTGCAATGCTTCCGTTACCACCCACGCTTCCTGCTTTTACACGAATATTTTCAGGATCCACCACTTCGTTTACAGCATTGTCAAGTGCTTCCTGCAGGTTGGCCACTGTTATATATCCCAGATCAGGTCGATTTAACAGTAAATTTCCCAGTACTATATTCTGGGCTGTTATGCTCAGCGTGTTAAAGACATCAAGATTCAGGCCAAGGGCTGGATCGGTAATGGCTTCACGCATTTGAGTGATATCCTGTGCATTATTTACAGCCTCCAGTTCCGGTTCAGGGGTTATTGGAGCACCAATTTTAACAAGCATGATGGATGCACTAACGTTAGTTTGAGCCCCTCCTGCTGTATTATCAAGATTAACAGAATCCGCACTTTCATAATTTCGAAGTGTTATCTGGTCGCCTGCAGCAGCATTGATGATTACAAAACCAGCTATACTATTGTTATCTGCTCTGGTTCCATATGTGCTGCCGGGAACAGGGGTTTCGTTTCTAAACAGTGTAAATTGACCGGCCTCAAGTCCGGTAACTGTATACCATACTGCATAAATACCCGCCGATTCAATAATAACAGAATCTGTGTTTATATCGTGACTTATTCCATTCAGAGCACCATTGCTGGTAAAAGGAACGGCACCATTTACCAGGATGGTCTGGTTGCTGGTGTTATAGATATACGCATATGAATTGTCTGCAGGAATCGGAGTATCCGAATAGGTAATCACCAATTTCGGAAAATATGGTTCGTATAAAATATTATTCGTACCAAACTGAACTAATGTTGACCCATCAGGGTTAGTCAATGCAATTCCATTATTGTCAACCGTTCCGCTAAGCCATTGATTCACTAACGTTGTAATATCAATTTCCACAATCGTATATAGATCTGATGTGTCGATACTGATTTGAGAAGAGGTTGCTACGAAAGGCGGAAGAGTATTATAAGTTACGGTACTTGCATCGAAAGGGCTTGTTACTCTGTTTACAACGATAGTACTTGGTTCTGCACCGGTTTTAACAATTACTGCTAATTGCAGCACTGCACTATCCACACTCGTAACAGGCAGAGTTGGAAGCTCAATTTTCATAAGACCGATACAATCCAAAAAAGTCGGGTCATTACCCACATACATCAGCGGATAAAATGAAAAATTTTGTGTAGGCTGTGAAGAAGATACAAAGGTTGTATCGGGGATACTAACCGATACTGTCGGCATTATCTGGTCACATCCTTTCTTTCCTGATATTACACCTTGCTGTAATGTATGGCCGGTAAAGTTTGAAGTTGTTGGCTTTACTTATTTGTTCACGCACTGTTTTCCTATGATCATCATATTCTTTGTCTAATGGAATGTTGCTTAATTATTCATCAACTTTCAACGTATCAACGATTTATTTAACGCCTTTAGAATTATGTAAATGTAACATTACATAATCAGTTTGCATATTAATGTATCAAGACCAGATTTAACATTCCTCATTGCTCGGATTTACAGCAAAGTATTTCTTAGAAATGGAATGAAAGCCAAAACAAAAGAATCACAACACAACAGGAGGGTATGCGAATGAGCAAAGCGTTAATCACAGGAATCACCGGACAGGATGGTTCTTATCTGGCTGAATTTTTACTGGAAAAAGGATACGAAGTACATGGGCTTATTAGAAGAAACAGTACTGATAATACAGAAAGAATTCGCCACCTGATCGATGAACCGAAAAAGGTGACTTTGCATTATGGCGATATGACCGATGCGAACAGCCTGAGCAGATTGCTGTACAAAATTAAACCTAACGAGGTGTATAATCTGGCAGCACAAAGCCATGTGAAAGTTTCTTTTGAAATACCGAAATTTACAGCAGATGTAAATGCTATCGGCACTGTCATGTTATTAGATAGCATCCGGGAAGTGAACCCGGATGTTAAATTTTACCAGGCTTCCTCCAGTGAACTGTTCGGAAAAGTAAGGGAAATACCGCAGAATGAAAACACTCCCTTTTACCCGAGAAGTCCCTATGCGGTTAGCAAGCTGTATGCATACTGGATAACAGTAAACTATCGGGAGTCCTACAATTTATTTGCCTGTAATGGAATACTATTTAATCACGAGTCCCCCAGAAGAGGGAAAAACTTTGTTACCAGGAAAATCACAACCGGAATTGCTGACATATTGAATGGAAAATTAGATTGCTTATACCTAGGTAATCTGGATGCAAAAAGAGATTGGGGATATGCCGGAGATTATGTTGAAGCCATGTGGCTGATACTCCAACAGGATAAACCCGATGACTATGTAGTTGCAACAGGAGAAACGCATACGGTAAGAGAGTTCTGTGAATTGGCCTTCCGGAATGTGGGCATCAATCTGCTCTGGACAGGAGAAGGTTTAAATGAAAAAGGTGTGGATAAGGACACCGGCAGGGAACTGGTTAAGGTCAGCAGCGAGTTTTTCAGACCGGCCGAAGTGGATTTACTGCTGGGTGATCCGACAAAGGCTAAAAACAAACTAGGATGGAAACCCAGAGTGTCCTTTGAAGAACTGGTTGCCCTGATGGTAAAAAGTGATCTTCATGCCGCCGGAGTAAATTTGAATTAAGGAGAGATGTTCATGGAAAAAAACAGCAGGATATATGTGGCAGGACATACCGGAATGGTTGGTTCTGCCTTCGTCAGATGCCTTCAACAAAACCAATATGAAAATATTATCAAAAGGACACATCAGGAACTGGACCTGACAAACCAGGCAGAATGCGAAAAGTTTTTTAAAGAAGAAAAACCCGAATATGTGTTTCTGGCTGCTGCAAAAGTAGGGGGAATTCATGCAAATGATACTTATCCTGCCGATTTCATAATGGAAAATATGCTGATTGAATGCAATGTGATTCGCAGTGCTTTTCTCAATAATGTAAAGAAGCTAATGTTTCTTGGGAGTTCATGTATTTACCCGAAATTGTGTCCTCAACCCATTAAAGAGGAATATCTGCTGACAGGTCCATTGGAACCCACCAATGAAGCATACGCTTTAGCCAAAATATCAGGGATAAAAATGTGCCAGTCTTTTAACAAACAATACGGTACCCGTTATATTTCGGTTATGCCCGCCAACCTGTACGGTATCAATGACAGGTTTGATGCTTACAACTCCCATGTAATCCCAGCCATGATAATAAAATTCCACAAAGCAAAAACCGAAAACCTTCCATTTGTTGAATTGTGGGGTACCGGCAAACCTTTACGCGAATTTTTATATGTGGATGACTTAGCCGAAGCATGTGTCTATCTGATGCAGAACTATAATGGCAGCGAGCCTGTGAATATTGGTTCGGGAAAGGAAATCAGCATACGGGAGCTTGCTGAGGCTATTCGGGATGTTGTAGGTTTTAAGGGGGAAATTGTTTTTGATACTACAAAACCTGACGGAACTCCACGAAGAGTTTTGGATAATTCCAGAATTTCAGCAACAGGCTGGAAACCAAAAATAGATATAAGGGAAGGATTGCGAAGAGAGTACGAATATTATGTAAAGATGCTGCAAAAATAGCTTTCGGGGGGGGATACAAAACATCCAGGATTTGATCCCCCCTTACCTTTTCGGGAGATACTCTTTTATTCGGAAAACAGTTGTTTAAGAACATCTATCTGAGCCTGGAGCAATGCTTCCGATTTTGTTTTGAAGGTAAATACTTCATTTTTGAGCTGTTCATATTTAGTCTGAATATTACGGGCCTCATTAGTAGCTTCATCAATGATTTTTTGTGCTTTTAATTCTGCTTCATCAATAATGTTTTTTGCCTTGTCGCATGCATTTGCCTTGATTTGTTCAGCAGTATGCTGTGCAACCAGGATGGAGTGCTGCAGGGATTCTTCAAGGACCCTGTAATGCTGTACCGTTTCGTTTAAAGTTGATATCTGACATTTCAGCTCATGAATATTGTTATTCATCTCGTTATAGTCTTCAATAATTTTTGCAAGCAGACTATCCACTTGCTTTTTGTTGTATCCGTCAAAAAGAACTCCCCTGATTGCAAGGCGGCTTAAATCTGTAGAGGTGTAATTCACTCGACCACCTCCCAATATATATTCCTGTAACAATATTTTATTCATAATCCCGCCCGGATGTCACAAATCATTTTTTTGACGGCTTAACCCTAACCACTTGGGGAAAAGAACCCAAAGGAGAAATATCCCTGTCCTTTGCCAGAACTTCGAAACGCGAAAAATCCCGCGTTGTAATCATGTCACAAACGTCGCTGAACCACAGGAAAGTGCTGATATAAGCATAAAATCTGGCTCTGTCGAGATTCTCAGGAGATATAGGATAGTATTTATGCATCCGCATGAGGAAATTCTCTCCTAAATGATCCAGAAGCATTCCAAAATCAAAGGCGGGATCACCAAAGCCCGCATTGGCAAAACCTATTATGCCGCTAATTTTTCGGGACGGTTTATCAAACAGTATATGGTTAGGTGTTAATTCCCCGTGAATAATTACGGGCTGGAATGTAAAAAATTCCTCATTATCGGTGGCAGGCTGAATAATCTGCCGTAAATACTCTTTTACATAATCAGTACAGTAGGGGGATATTTTTCTCTGCATAGTATCCAGTTCAGCAAGCCAGTCTTCCCGTGTCCGGTTCATTTGCGAATCCCCGATTCCTGCGTGTTGCGCTTTTTTCACCGGGATGGTATGCAATTCTTTCAAAAAAGTCGCAATCTGCCTGGCAATTGCGTCCTGGGTATGGAAATCCAATTTCAGCAAAATACTGCGGTATAGTGGCGAACCTTTTATAAAATTGCGTCTGGATACGTTTGGATAAATCAACTCAGATTCAGGCAAAGGCAGGGTAATAAATTTACGGATAAAGCCTGTCACTTCAGTTTCGTTTCTCAAGAATACAGCACTCCAGTCATACTTTGTAAACTTGAACACCACTTCATTATTTACAATGGCAATATCACTGTAACTCCCGTCGGTTTTATTGAATTCAATTTTTGACAAATCCAGCTGGGGAAATTTACTCTTGATTAATTCAATATATCTTAATTCATTGGAATTCAAAATCATCCCTCCTCTCCCTTGAAAACAGTTCTTTAATATAGCAGCTTTATATTGGTTTCAGGCCAATCCTTCAGCCTCATCACCGTATTCGACAGGTTTGAATAACCATTACCAATAAAAAAGTCACATTGTGAAGCAAGGTATGTGTCCTTTATGACTTCAATGGTATCTTTGATAAGCTCTACACCTTTGTGTCTTTTATTTGGATAATCCTGAAGATATGTGGGTATTCGTTCCTTTAGAGGCCTTTTGTTGCTATCGGTATATAAAAGCATACCATTTATGTCATACAGTTTTTTATACTGCTTCAGTATTTTTTTAGAATCGGTTATCAAAAAGAGATGTCTTATGTTATACCGTTCAATATAATGCCAGATATAGGGTTTATATAATTCATTCAAATCATAAAGCTGTGCCACTTCATTCACTATGGCGTTTGAACGGCAGTGAACCCCAAGTATTGGTTTTTCATCTCTGAAGTTGGGATTTGTATTAATGTATTTTTTAATTTCCCTCTTCACTTCAGGTTTTGGCTTCAGATATTTGTCAAAAAGATGCCGATACACCTGATAGGGAGTTTTCCCAAAAGACCAATGTGCCCTGTTGGTCCATGCCAATATTGAGCTCAATGGATAGTATATATCACTGACAACTATATTTGCTTCACTTTTCATCAGGCTTTTCAAATCCCGATGCTCCATTTTATACCTGTCACTGTCTTCTGCAAGAATATTTTCCAAATTCCATACAGGTGGATAAAAAGAATACTCGGGTCGGATAACTTCATGAACAGTAAAATTTGAAACCGGCTCGAAAAACAACTCATATGCATTTGTAGTAATGGACTCACTATACAGGCTCTCCATACCCCAGTACACTATCGGAGTCCGGTTGGTCAATTCTGCTGCAAGAAGCTGGCACATAACATGATCCACATCTGCCCAAATACTCTTACCCAATGATTTTATTAGCAGGTATCGGTTCAGCATACGTATTAACACCTCCGTATAATTCAGGATATTCTGATAAATGGCGCATTTTTTCGGATTTTCTTCTCCTCCGGTCGGCTTTCACACGTTTTCTGGCCAGCTTAAGTTCATGCTTCAAATCCCTGTAAAAAAGGACAATATTGTTGTCGGGCCAATCCCTCAGGCGTTTTACCGTGTATGATACATTTGAATACCCATTGCCTATAAAAAAGTCACACATCGAAGCCAGGTAGGTATCTTTGATGATCTCTATTCCTTTGCGCCTTTTTTCGGAATAACTGGTAAGATGGGGAGCATTTTGAGTATCACTGATCTGTCCCCTTTTACAATCTGTAAAGATTAGCAGCTTACCGTAACGCTTTTGAAAATCTATAAGAATTTCTTCACAATCTGTTAATAGCAGTATTTTTTTAATATCATACTGTTTGACAAAGTTTCGTATTGTTTGGTGATATCTACTGTTCAGGTGGGACAGGTTCTCAACTTCCTTTACCTTGTCGCCACCACGAATGTGAACTCCGAGCAGCGGTTTTTCATCCTTCATAAATTCATCATAAAACTCAAGTATTTCTTTCTGGATATCGGGTTTCAATCTTATATACTTGTCAAACAGGCACCGGTATATCTGATGGGCGGTCATTCCGTAAGCCCAGTGGTTTTTTGGGATGAAGGGAAGCAACGGGCGAATAAAATAGTGAGTGTCACTTACCACCACATTGGCATTGCTAAGCATCATATCGCCCAGGTTACGATAAGCCCAGGCAACTTTGTCCAAATCCTCTACCATTAGGTTATTATCATTCCAGATGGGAGGATAATAAGTATAACCGGGTCTCGCCAGTTCTTCCACTGTATAATTCGATACAGGTTCAAAATATAGTTCAAAGGCATTCCCTTTAAAAGATTCGGAATACAGGCTGTTTGGTCCCCAATAAACTACAGGAATACGGTTGGTCAGCTCAGCAGCCAGTAGCTGTCCCATCACATGGTCAACATCTGACCAGAAACCACAACCCCAGCTTTTTATGAGCAGGAACCGATCAGTTGTCATTTTCAGCACCCCCAATACCAAGTTTTTTCTTTATTTTGAGATAAAACTTTTTTATAAACTCCACAAATGTACCGAATATTTTTTTATTGCCCGATACAATCATTTTTACATTTATGGGGTATTTGCGTTTTTCCCTTCGGCGGAAAAGAAGTTTGATATTTCCTTCGGGCCAGTCTTTTATCCTGGATATTGCCCTGGACAGGCTTGAGAAATCGTTACCTATAAAAAAGTCGCATTGAGCTGCCAGACATGCATCCTTAATAACTTCTATTCCGCGCCTTCTTTTCACGACAGGATTTTCCAGGTTGTATGCCGGATCGCTTCCCGATAACCGCTTACAGTCTGTAAACACAATCATGTCATCATACATATTCCGGTATTCCTCTATAACTTCTTCGCTGTCTGTCAAAAGGAATATTTTCCTGATGGAATATCTGTTGATAAGTTTATTGATCTCAGAATGGTATTGTGTATTTGCCTTCAGCATTTTCCCTTTTCCGAGGAATCTATATTTTCTTTTCTGGTCCAGTGGAAATTTTACTCCATATTTTCTGCTGTTCCTGTGCCAATAACGCTCGTCTGCTTTGTCTTTTCTTACATCAACAATCATGTCATCTTCTTCTCTCCGCACATGAACTGCCAGCAGGGGGTGTCCATCCCTGAGCCATGATTGGTAAAATCCCTGTACCTCTGTAAGAATATCTCTTTTTATTCTTATATACTTTTTATAAAGGTAGCGGTAAATCTCTGTGGATGTCATGCCATATGCTGCATTATCCTTCTTTACAAAAGGAATAATTTCAGATATTGAAAAATATACATCTCCCACCACCACATTGGCATCACTGCTGATAAAATCACCGATGCTCCTATACATCCAGGTATCCTTGCAGGTATCTTCCACCAGCAGATTGTCCGCATCCCAGAAAGGTGGATAGAAGGTATACTCAGGTTGGGTTAAATTGAAGATGCTGTAATCTGATACAGGTTCAAAGTACAGTTCAAAACCGTTTGTATGAATAAATCCGTTATGCAGGCAGTGGGTTGGCCAGAAAACAACAGGTATACGGTTAGTAATCTCTGCTATTAAAAGTTGGCCAAGAACATGCTCCACATCAGACCATAATCTGTAACTCCAGGGTTTAATCAAAAGGAATCTGTCCCCCGCCATGTAAGGTTCACCTCGCAATTTTCTGTTAAATACTTCCTCACGTTTATATTATGTATACCTGCTGTTTTATGTGCAAAATTATAGAAAATTTGCCCTGTTCCATTCAATTGTGCGGCTTAAGCCCTCCCGGAAAGGCTTGAACGGTGGAAGAGGAAACTCTGTTAGGGCTTTTGAAATATCAAGCTTCACCATCTTCGGGGAAACCTTGACATCCTTCATGTTTTCTTTATGCGCAATCTCCTCGGATAATGCGCTTCCGGTCAGCAGACATGTTTCTTCGGCAAGAGAACGGATGGTGATATTGTCTTTTCCGCCCACATTATATACAAAGTCTTTTCCGTAGAGCATTATATAAAGCAGCATTAATACGCAGTCAGCAATATAACAAAATGTTCTGATTTTGCTTCCGTCATCCAGCATAACAATTCTGTTTTCATGAAGGGCCTGCCTGAGAAAATGAGCAAGAACTCTTTCGTCATTCAAGCCAATACCCGGTCCATAGGTCATGGAAATTCTGGCAATTTTTACATTAACAGCTTCAAAGTTTCTGTAAGCAAAACACAGGGTTTCACCCATACGCTTTGACTCGGAGTAGATTGCCCGTACATCAACAGGGGAACACAGGCCCGGATAATCTTCGCCGGTAGGAATATTTTTTTCATCGGGATTACCGTAAATTTCCGAGGAACTCAGAAACAGCATTGTTGCATTGTCCTGTTTTGCTTTTTTCAGTAATTTCTCGGTTACAGTTGTATTCAGATGAATAGTATCCAGATAGTTCTGAATGAATTTTTTTGGCTGGGCATAAGTTGCTCCATGGACGATATAATCGGCTTTTGCTTCGAAACAACTGCTATCCGCGGCATTCAGATCGGTTGCATAAAAGGTGTAATGCTCCTTAAAAATGTCCCGTAGATGGTTACCGGGGGGGCTTTTGCTGATGGCAACAATATTGACACCTGTCTTTTTAACAGTATTGGCAAGATGCAGCATATATATCAAGTAAGTGCCAATCAATCCATTAGCCCCTGTAATATACACGGTTTTATTATTTAGCCGAGTCATGTCGATTTTTTCAATATATTCAAGACAATCCTGTTCAATAATTCTGTCCATAACAATCCCTCTTTCATTTTTTTACAAGATTCATGGCTACATTAAAAATATGTTCATCACCAGGATAAAAAGCTTTCTCCAACACATCACTGGTGGGTGTGGGGGTATCGGGACAGCAAACCCGTTTGACAGGTTTTTTTAGCAGATGGAATGCTTTTTCAGCTGCAAAGGCAGCTATCTCTGAAGCCACACTGCCTGTTTTGCATCCTGTGTCGGCGATTAAAAGCCTTCCAGTTTTTGCAACCGATTCTAACAGAATTTCTTCATCAAAGGGTTTCAATGTACGTAGATCCACTATTTCTGCGGATATACCTGATTCCTGGAGTTTTTCAGCGGCCTTCAATGCCTCAACAAGCATATAGGACACAGCCACAATAGTTATATCCTCACCTTCCCGGCGGATGACACCTTTGCCAATTGGTATGGAATACATCTCTTTGGGGACATTTCCTGTTGTTTTATGCAACCATCGATGTTCCACAAACAGAACAGGATTATTATCGATAATGGCCGATACCATTAATCCTTTTGCATCATAAGGAGTAGCAGGAGCAACAATTTTTAAACCCGGGACATTCATCAGCATTCCCTGGATACACTGTGAATGTTGAGCTCCCGAACCCCATCCCCTGGCGCTGATGGTCCTTACTACCAGAGGAACCTTTACCTTTCCCCCAAACATATAACACCATTTGGATGCATGATTGACCAATTGGTCCAGTGAAAGCAACAAGAAATCCATCCGCGCATGAATAAATACAGGTCTTAAGCCCGCCATGGCTGCTCCGGCTGCTATCCCAGTTAACGAATTTTCAGCAATCGGAGTATCAAATACCCTGTTTGAGCCATATTTTTCTTTTAACCCTTTGGTGGTTCCAAAAACGCCGGCTATATCATCCACACCTTCGCCCATGATAAATACTTTCGTATCCCTTTCCATTGATTGGTCAAAGGCTTCATGCAGTGCATCCCTGTATGTTAGCACGCGGTCACCAGTGGAATCGCCCTTTATAAAAAAGTTATCCAGTTTTTCTACTTGAACTGTGGTCCACGGCATAGAAATATCCTCCCTGTATAATTTATTTAGTTATTTCATCAATGTTTGCAATGTCCGACTTATTGCATTTTTTTATTTGTTTTCTTTCCAAACACCATGCTAGTCTGCATATACAAAATTCAGCAGTTCATCAGGTGAGGGCTTTGGAGAATTCTGTGCATAATTGAATGCTTCATCTATCAGATCGTAAATTTCCTGATCTATATTTTTAATATGCTCATCTGTTAGAACTCCGGTGTCTTTAAGGAATTCAGAGAACCATTTTATCGGGCATTTCGAAACCCAATAGTCATATTCTTCCCTGGGTCTGTAGCCGTCCCCAACGTCGTCCACCGTCCCGATGTGTCCTTTCCACCTGTAGGTCAGGCATTCAAGAAAAGTAGGCCCTTCGCCCCTCCTACATCTGGATATAGCTTTCTGAGCATAATCCGAAACTTCCAATACATCGTTTCCGTCAATCCTAAAACCCGGCATTCCATAATTCTGCGCCCATTTGTAGATGTTGTCACCCACCTGTCTTGACAGCTGATGTGAGTTAATGGCATAAAAATTGTTTTCGCAAACATATACCACAGGCAGCTTTTTCAGTGCAGCAAAGTTCAGGCTTTCATGGAATGTACCTTCATCAACAGCACCATCACCAAAAAATACCACAGTTACCCTGTCATTATTCATAAGTTTTGATGCCAGGGCCGTGCCCGTTCCCAGCGGGATACTGCCCCCAACAATAGCAGAAGAACCGAGTATACCCACATCGGGATCGACAAGATGCATTGACCCGCCTCTGCCACGCGCACATCCTGTTTTTCTCAGGTATAACTCTGCAATCATTTTTTTGATATCCCCGCCTTTTGCGATATATTGTGCATGGCTTCTATGGGTGCCGAATATATAATCATCTTTTCTAAGGTGGATGCAAACACCTGCTGCAACAGCCTCCTGTCCTATGGACAGATGGATTGGTGTTTTTATTTCGTCATACTTGTATTCATCATTAATCCTTTGCTCTATCAAGCGGATAAGCTGCATTGTTTTATACATTTCGATCAATTTGCTTTTTTCCATTTACCATTGCTCCTTTCAGTCAATATAAGAGCTTGATTCTGTCATTTTGCCAATTCTTTAATTCGCTGATGCCTAATGATACATTGGAATATCCGTTACCAATAAAAAAGTCACATTTTGCAGCAAGCCATGTATCCCGGATTATTTCTAAGCCTTTCAGCCAGTTGTCCCGATACTGTTGGAAATGTACGCCATGCCCGTATCTGGGAACCCTTCTGCAATCGGTATACGTTACAAGCTCTCCATACCTTTCTGTGTACTCTTCCAGGGTTTCAATACAGTTGGTCATTAAAAATATTCTTAAACCAGGATTTTCCTTTAAAACTTTTGCTATTTCCCCGGGATACCTCTCATTTAACTCATGGAGGTGCCTTACCTCGTTTATTTTGCCGCTGCTTCTGATATGCACTGCCAAAAAAGGAGTGCCTTTCATATTCTCATTGTAGAAAGTGTCGATTGATGTTTGGATCTCTTTTTGAAGACAGATGTATTTACGTATCAGGTGGTAAAACACATCCCTTCGTTCCAGCCCGAAGAGCCAATGCCCTTCAGGTATCAAAGGAATGATCTTTTCCATGTCGATGTAATTATCCACGATGCAAACGTCGGCATCACACTGCTTCAAATGTTCCGGTGCTTTATGCCTGCCTTCTTCCGTCCCCCACCGATTAGGCATAAAAACATTCCCGCTGTTCCACCCTTCTGGGCAAAAGAAAAATTCCTCTCTGGCCAGATCCTGTACGCAAAAGCCAGATATCGGCAGGAAAAACTGTTCAAACGCGTTGGATCCATCGGCAGAAGCATATAAACTTCCTTTGCCCCAATAAACAACAGGAATTCTTTGCAGAATTTCAGCAATAAGCAGTTGGGTTAAAACATGGTGTATTTCGTTCCACAATCCTGCTCCTATCTCTCTTATTAACAAGAACTTTGATCCGGTCATCCCATTTCACCCTGCCTGTTTCGGTTCTCAGAGGAGTTCCTCATGGCCCTGCTGTTTCAACTTTTCTACAAGACTTTTTATTTTCTGGGATTTATTCCTGGGGCAAACCAGTACTTCATCTTTTGTACCAGCCACAATCATGTTATCCAGATCAATCGTGCAAATGGCGATATCTTTCCCGTAAATGACGGAGTTTGTTGTATTGATTCCTATATGTAGCCCTTTTACCCGGTTTCCTTCGGAATCGAACTCCAAAGTTTTTGCCAGGGCATCAATGCTTCCAATATCATCCCAGTCAAAGGATGCCCTTACGGCATACAGTGATTGAGCGCATTTTTCAAGTACTCCGTTGTCGAAGGAAATACTTTGAATTTCGCGGTAGGCATTCTCAACAAGGACAGAAGTTTCATTTTCCGCCTGTTCCAATGCGTCCGAAAGCTTCTGGTAATGCTCCGGAAGGTGTTCTTTTACATTCCGTATAATAGCATCCATTGTGCCCACCACGATCCCGCAGTTCCACAGGTAATCGTCAGAACGGATAAGCTCTTCAGCCACTTCAAGAGTGGGTTTTTCTATAAAATTCAAAACTCTTGATATTTTTACGTCCTTTCCTGTTACAGGTTCAACATGTATATAGCCATATCCGTCTGCAGGGTAGGTAGGTTTCACTCCGATAATAACAAGACCGTTGGTCCGTTCAGCAGTGTCGAATGCCAATTGTAAAGCTCCGGCATAACTTTCGGTATCTTTTACGTATCCGTCTGCAGGTACAAAGCACAGAACCCCTTCCTTATACCTTTTTTTAAGCAAAAGAGTTGTATAAGCTATACATGCGGCAGTGTTTTTCCTGTCGGGTTCAGAGAAAATGTTCTCTTCGGGAATGTGTTCACCCGCTACCTTTTTTGTAATGTCCGTTAAAAGCCGGCTTGTTATAATAAAGCATTGCTCGGGTTGAACAACCTTGCACAGTCTTTTAATGGTTTGAACCAGCATGGAACTGTTATCTTCCAGAGGAATAAACTGTTTCGGACTGGTTTCTTTTGAAAGAGGCCAAAGCCTTGTTCCCGAACCGCCCGCCATGAGCACGGCATATTTCTGCATATTCATGCACTCCTTTATCAATACATTCTTTCAATCTGGTTTCATTGTCAGTGCACTAACACCCGACCCTCCTGTGATTGAAAAGAATAGTTTATATATATTATGTAAATTATAAGGATAAGGTTCGTACAAGAAAGCCTTGCCTCAAAAGATGCACAGTAACAAGGTCTGAATGAAAATCTCAATAAGTAAAAAACAGGCCATCTCAAAATAAGCTTTTGAGATGGCCCTTTTGGCTTACGTTACTGTTTATTAGTTCGATAGAAAAAACTCAAAATCATCCAGTGTTCCCCAATCACCGGGGGTACCTGTTATTTTCACCCCTGCAATTACCCTGTCCCCTTCGTTCAGTGTTATATTTTTTATCATGGGATGCTGCCAATTGGCCCATCCATCGTTTGTAAATCCGGTTGATTCTATTATATTGCCTTCCTCATCAGCAATATACAACTGAAGTGCTAATAAGCTTTCTTCAATACCCTGCGATCATACACCAAGGCAATACTTACCACTTTCTTCTATCGTGATATTTTGATTGATATCAATTGTAAACTCTTTATCATCCCAGAAGTGAAATGACCGCTCTCCGGTTAAGGGGGGTACTGTCCTTATCATTCCTGATGATACCAGCGTCACTGCTCCTTACAATATTCCAGTCAGTATCCCCTTTTTCAAAGCTGAAGTTTTTGATCAAATTCCCGTTACCTGTTGCCTTTTCATCTGTTATCCCAACAGAATCACTGCCATCAGACCCGGTTTCCTGGTCTGAGAGACCAAATTCAAAATCATCTATCGACCCCCAGTCATCAGGAGTGCCCATAATTTTTACACCAATGGTGATTTTATCACCCTTGTTAAGGCTAACACCTGTGATCTGCGGGTGTTGCCATACAGCCCAACCGGCATTTGTAAATGTTTTGGAGCCTAAAACTTTTCCATCTTTATCTTTTATATAGAGTTCAAGCTTCAGACCTGTCCCTTCAGCACCCTGAGACCAGACTCCCAAAGTATATTCGCCTGTTTCCTGGACTTTAAAGCTTTGGTGTAAATCTATGGTAAAGTTTTTGTTGTCCCAGTACTGAAAATACCATGTGCCTGATCTGGGTGTTCCATCTGCACTATTTGTTATACTTCCACTTTCAATAGACCCCTCTATCTCCCATACTGTATTGCCATCTTCAAACCCAAGGTTACTGAGCACATCCTTTTGGATAACATTCACTGTCAATTCGCTGTTAAATGATAACACCTTACCGGTTATGTTAAATCTTCCTTTGGTATTTGTAGATAATCCCGATAAATCCCACTCTACAGGAACATCCCTTATGGTGCCGTCCGAATATAAAACTTTCAGTGTCTGAGGAAGCTCTTCCTTAAGCTCGTCATTTGCAGAACCCAGATTTACACTTACTTCCCTATGCGTGTATACACAGATTGGAACATCATTTTTCATGCTGCCAGGCTGGAACCTGAATGCCTTCAGTGATTCCAGTACTTTTCCGTCAAAGTCGAACATAGCCTGGTTTTCCCATTCATTCCCTCCGCCTTTTACAGCTCCTACACCTTTTACAGGTATCCATACAGGTTCCCAGTAAAACACCCCAACTCCCCTGTCAGTTGTTGCAACAGTATTCATAACCAGCTCGGTTACCAGCTTTTGATTCTCAACACTGGCTTCAAATCCTGTTACATTTTCCTGTTCCTTTCCTACCAGATTAGATGTGAAATCGGCATTTTCATATGTAAAGGGAAAAGCTGTTTCTGCTACTAAAACGTCCTTATCGAACTTCTCCGACAGATTGTTTATATTATTTTTAAGGTCCATGAAGGTACCATTCCAATATGGGTAATAAGTTAATCCTATTATATCGTAGTCTGTTACACCATGCGCCCGAATGGAATTGAAAAAGTTTTCACAGAATTCAACCGAGCCCCCGTCCTGTATATGGATCATTATTTTTATTTCCTTACCTTCGGGAGTTATTTCTCTTATAGCTTTAATTCCACTGTTTATAAACCTGGCAAGATTTTCCCAGTTCCCTGCTCTTCCCTCTTCCCACAGCATACCGTTTCCAATTTCATTACCAATCTGAACCATATCAGGACAGGCGTCAGCCTTTATCAGTGTTTCAAGAGAATCTTTTGTGTAGTTATATAGGGCTTCAGATAATTCATCGACATCCTTATTTTCCCAGGCTTTAGGTTTATTTTGGTTTCTTGGATCTGCCCACCAGTCAGAGTAGTGAAAGTTTATCAGCAGTTTGAACCCTTCTTTTTTTATACGCTTTGCCATTTGTACAGTATGTTCCAGATCACAGTAATCTCCATCGTCAAAGGACTGGGTTGGTTCATTCCAGATTCTGAGTCTAAGGTAATTTACACCATTTTCCTTCAGTATTTTTAAAGCATCCTTTTCCTTACCATTAAAGTCGTAAAACTTTCCGCCATAATCCTCTATGGCCTGTAACGACGAAATATCGGCACCTTTAATGAAATCTATGTTTTCACTTTTATTATCACACCCGGCAGTATACAGCATAATAAATATAAAAGTAATTATCAGCAGCAGGCTGTTTACTCTCCTCTTCACAATAACACCCCCACTATCGTAATCATGTAAAACTCTTTTTCTAAATACCGCCCCACTATCGGTATAATGGGGCAGTTATATTTTTAGGGTCTGAGTCAAAGCATATTACCAGTTACAGGATCATAGAATATTTATATTTACTTATATTTGTTTCTACTGTATATTTGGGGGGTAGGCAAACTCTATTCCAAGCTTGGCTTTATTAGCTTTAAACCTGGCATTTGTGGCATCATAAAATTTTTGCCAGCCAAGCTCCATTGACTTTTCAACAGCTTCCTGATACATAGCGGTTACATCACCGGGATCTGCCACAATTATCTTTGCAACCTGGCTAATCCAGTATGTATTTAATTTCTCATATATGCCTGCTTCTTCTGTTCCTGCTTCAACCATAACGTCTGAGAAGCATTTATCATCAAAAACATATTTTCCATAAACATCACGCTCATACCGTTCATTATCGATCATATACTGCTCGGTAGCTATCGGATAGGTTCTCTGGATTGGAAGCCAGCTAACAAGCCATTCAAATGTTTTATCACCATATTTAAGATTGGCTTGTGCCCAGTCCTTCTTATATTCCTCTTCTACTTCAGGCTTAATCACTACATGCCCATCAACCATATTCCATGTAACGCCTTCAGGCCCCCACCATGTTTCCAGGATCATCTCAGGTTGTGTCATATAGTTGAGAAATCTTACTGCCCTGTCCGGATTTTTTGCATTTTTGGTAACCATAGTCATGGTCCAGCCGGTAAGTCCCGATGTGGTCAGATAAGGAGTCTTTCCTTCATCTCCTCTGATAGGCCCTACTAATAGATAGACTGCATTCTCATCCCTGGATACCAGATCATTCCACTGGTTTTCCACTTGTCTTCCTTGAATCATAAACACACTGCCGTTTGACACTTTGGCCCCTTTCTGTTCAATCTTGAGAGTAATTGCATCGGTTGGCATTAATTCTTCATGATATAGCCTGTTATAAAACTTCAAGGCCTCAAGTGTCTCGGGCTGCATTCTCCAGTCAAGCCAGTTACCTTCGGAATCTTCATAATCTGCACCAAATTGCTGAGCCATGTACTGTACATCCAGAAGCAGATCCCTGGTACCCGCGCAGGGATAGAAAGGAATAATATCGAGTCCGTTATACTGTATTTTTGAATCCCGAACCTTTTTAAGGGCCTGTATTGTTCCCTCCTTTGTATCAAAATCCGATACCTTAATACCCAACTGTTCTGCTATGTCCTTCCTGATTCTGAAATTATTATGAGTAACATAATAGTTACCTTCCTGCACTTCTTCGGGTGCATAGAAATAATTTACATAGCCATAATAGTTGCCATCCTCGTTTCTGAACCAATCCTGCATGGATTGCGGTACTTGGAAATCAGGTGAATATATTTCTATCAGCTCATTAAAGGGGTAAACCATTTTATTCTTTTCGAGAACCTGCCTCTGAGGGGAACCAATCCAGGTACTGACGATATCGGGCAGACTGTCCGAAGCTATAAGTGCGTTAAATTTATCTCCGTTTCCACTGGTAATTTCTATGGTTACTCCTGTTTCATCGGTGATTTTCCTGTCTAGCAGACAATTCTGAGTATCCCATGTTTTCTTGTACCAGTCCTGATCCACAAACCAGGTTAACTTAACGGGGGACGTATCCCAGGTCCAGCTTGGGCCTTCTTTCTTAATTTCGGTATCAGACGATACGGTGGATGCTGAATCGGCCCCGGCATCATCTTTACATGCTGTTAAAAGTGTCATAATCAGAATAGGAATCAGAAACATACTAAGTTTTTTTGTAATGCCGCGCATATTATTTTCCTCCTTCTTAATAAATATAGTATAGCCTGTTAAAGAATCAGAAAAGAATTTTAATCTTTAACAGCACCTATCATTACTCCTTTAATAAAGTATTTTTGTAAAAAAGGATAGCTTACAAGTATTGGCGCAATTGTTACTATCATAGTTGCCAGTTTTATTGTTTCTGAGCTTGGTTTTCTGATTCCGGGAGGTACTGCCATTGCTGCAGCCCTTGCCATCCCTGCTGCTTCCGAAGAGTTAGACATTATCCTGTAAAGAAAAAGCTGTATGGTCTGAAGCTTGTTTGATGACGTAAAAACTAAAGAATCGTAAAATGAATTCCAGTGACTTACCGCTGTAAAAAGAGCTACGGCTGCAAAAACAGGCTTTGATAGCGGGACTATGAACATAAAAAATATACCATACTCGTTAACTCCGTCTATTCTGGCTGACTCCAGAATTACTTCAGGTATTTCCCTGAAATACGCTATAAACACCAACATGTTCCATACGCTGAATAAAAGCGGAATAATATACACAAGAAAATTGTCTATCAGGCCAAGCTTTCTTAATACCACATAATATGGTATAAGCCCGCCCCCAAAAAACATGGTAACAAGCATATAACTCATATATAAATTTCTGCCTTTTAAGTTCTTTCTTGACATTCCGTATGCTACTAGTGACGTAAAAAGCAGGCTGGAAACAGTTCCGATGATTGTTCTCAGTATTGTAACTAAAAAGGCATTATATACAGTCTTATCCATGAATACAACCTTATAATTATATAAATTAAACCCTCTTGGTATGAAAAAAATCCCGCCACGGGTATACTCATAGCTATCACTGAAAGAGCCTACCAGGCAAACCCAGAATGGAAAAACTGTAATGAAAACTAGAAATAGCATAAATATTGTGTTTAAAATATTGAAAACCAAATCAGTACTGTTTACTTTTTTCATGATTAATTCCCCCAAATCAGAAAAGGCTTTTTTCAGTCAATTTTTTAGTGGTATAATTAGCTCCAAACAGTAACAGCGTAGCTACTACAGATTTCGCAAGACCAACTGCAGCAGAGTATGAATATCTCATCTGTCCTATTCCTACCTTGTAAACATAAGTATCAATCGTTTCACTTCTGTCAAGATTTAATGAGTTTTGAAGCACAATTATCTGATCAAATCCTGTGTTTAAAATACCGCTGATGGAGAATATAAACATAACGGATACTGTACCCATTATTGCAGGAATGGTAATATACCACATCTTTGCAAACCGGCCACATCCATCAATTTCAGCCGCATCATAAACCTCCTGATCCACTCCTGCAATTGCCGCAATATACAGTATCGAATTGAATCCAAAACCTTTTACCACACTTGAAATAACTACAATAGCCCAAAAATAGTCCGGGTTGGCTAAAAACTCCACAGGTTTTTCAATTAGCCCCATAGACTTTAAAAAAACATTTATAACGCCATTTTGATCGGTTGCCATCATAGTATAGATTAATCCACCAAATATAACCCATGAAACAAAGTGTGGCAGATAGGTAACTGTCTGCACAAACTTCTTAAATTTTAAATTTCTTATTTCATTTAAAAGAAGGGCAAAAATAACTGGAAAGGGAAACCCTATTATCAGACCTAAGACATTTATGCCCAGTGTATTTCTTAATGTAATTAAAAAATATGGGTCGGTAAAAAACTCCTTGAAATGCTTGAATCCTACCCAAGGGGAATTCATATAAGCAGAAAAAATATTCGAACTCGAATTTAAGGAAAACAAACTAAAATCCTGAAAAGATATAATAATTCCATACATCGGAATATAACAAAAAATAAAAAGAAAGATTATGCCCGGCCACACCATGCTCTGAAGCTCAAGCTGATTTTTAAAGGTTTGTAACCTTCGGGCATATTTTCTTTCTCTGTGCATTAAATTTGGTAACATTATGTACATCTCCTTTTTTACCGCAAACAAACAAGCTCTTATAAAAAATTATAATAAAGCCCGTATTAATTAGTAATATCATCATTTTGCATTATGTGTCCTTTTTTTGCATGTTTCCTGAGCTTGCTTTAAAATATCGGTTTCGCAATGTATAATAGAATCAGACATGAAAATAAAGTCATGTTTGTGAGGTTTCTATGCATATTAGAGTTAACGATATAAGTATCAAAAAAAAGCTGACCATTACTTTTATCATATTTATTCTAATTCCTACCCTACTGCTTTGTATATATAGCTATAGCCAAATACAGCGGTATATAAGATCTGAAATCATAAGCAGTGGTAATGCCACCCTTGACCAGGTAAAATATAATATTATGAGCAAAGTGGAAATAATAGAAAACGTTAGCAGCAATGTGTGTTACAACTCCGGATTGATAGCATTCCTGAAAAGAACATTTACTTCTACTCCTACCTCGATAGATGAATATTTTAATATTATAGTTCCAATAGTAGAGCATGCTGTTTTGTACCATAAATTCAGTATAGCCGATATTTCTGTTTATATGACCAATGAAAGTATCCCCGAAGGATTCGGATATTTCCGTTATGAAAGCACACTAAAAGACATGGATTGGTATAAAAACTTTATGCAGAGCAATAAGAATTCCGCATGGATAATTCCGGAAGAATCAGATTTAAATGATAAAAGTTCATCGGCTGCTTCATTAATGTTTATGTTTGTCAGAAAAATATCTCCGCCCAATGACCGTCATCTTGGGCTGGTAACAGTTAAAATACCTCAGTCCGAATTATTTTCTTCACTTCAATTACCCGATAACCCGAACAGTTTTTTTGTACTGACAACCGAAGGTAATATTCTGTTTTCCGTAGAAAATGATACAATACCGTCAGAAGAGGTCCTTGAGAAAATTATAACCATGCCGTCGGGCCACTTTATATATGATAACATTTTGTACCTAACCCGAACCCTTAGCTCTTTGGATATAATAATCTGTAAGACAGTGCCACTTTCAAACAGATCCTATGCAATGAATTCATTAACTCTCACTTTTATAGTGCTGATACTTATTGTGTTCTTAATGGTTATATTATTTTTTATTATTCTCAGGGGTGTGTTTACAGAGATAAATAATCAGCTGGACCTTATGACTTTAGCTGTTCAAAATGATTTCAAATACAGAATACCCGTTAAAAGGAAAGATGAAATAGGACAAATCGCACAGCATTTCAATACCTTGCTCGAAAAAATAAATGTTCTGCTAAAAAACCTGGTAATAAAGGAAACCGCACATAAAGACGCCCAATTCAAGGCTCTCCAGTTCCAAATAAACCCCCATTTCATTTATAATACCATTGATGTGTTTGTAAATAAACTCGCATTATCAGGTAATTACCAAATTGCCGATTCCATGGCAAGCTTTGGCAGAATGCTCAGGTATAATATAGGTAAGAAAGAAATTTTCGCCACACTGCAAATGGAAATTGACTATATAAAGAGCTATATAGGTATACAAAAACTCCGTTTCGAAGAAAGGCTCAAGTTAGATATCAGTGTACCGAAGGAGTTTCTTAGCTTCAGAATAATAAAATTTATCTTACAGCCTGTTGTTGAAAACAGTATACTGCATAATATGGATACTGATAATATAGTTTTAAACGTAAGCATAAGTGCCAATGTATCGGATGAGAATCTTATAATATCCATAAGTGATAATGGAAAAGGCATAGAACCGGGTAAACTTAAAGAATTGAACACCCAATTTAAAACCTCTGAATATAAACATCTTTCTAATCGTAAAAGTACAAACATTGGCATGCAAAATATAAATGAACGTTTAAAACTGTTTTATGGGAACGAACACTATGTTCGGATGGAAAGTGAATATGGAAAAGGTACAACTACAATAATTACAATACCTACCAATATTGCTTTGGGGTGATATTCATGTACTCGCTTCTTGTTGTAGACGATGAAAAAGTAATATGTGAGGGCTTAAAGCATAGAATTAATTTGCTTAGGATTCCCAAGCTCAACAGCATAAAAACTGCATTGAATGGCCGGGAAGCCTTGAAAATAATAGATAAGGATCCGCCTGATATTATTATTACAGATATCAGAATGCCCGAAGTGGGCGGCCTTGAATTAATAGAAACTGTCTCAAGGAACAAACCAAATATAAAATTCATAGTATTAAGCGGATATGAAACATACGATTATATACGCAGTGCATTCAAGCTGGGAGCCGTGGATTATCTTCTTAAGCCCGTCAGCTCTGATGATCTGGAATACCACCTATGCTCATTAATTAAAAAATTAGACAATGAGCAAAAATTGAAAAATTTTGAAACCGAAAAAAATACAGAAAATTCTAATGTGCTGCTGATTCAGCTACTATTAAGCCAATACTTACATCCAAAGGTTGAAAAAAAAATTCTTGTAAAGCTGAAAGAATTATTTCCGCATAACTTCTTTATTGCTGGCATTATTGCAATAGAGTACAACCTGGATTACCGAAAAAACCTTGATTTGATTTCCGGCCAGTTTGAATTATTAATAAAAAAACTTTCATACAAAAGACACCTAAAATTCTCTTACCTGTTTAACCATTCAAAGTACCCGGTTATTATATTCAATATCTCAAAAAAAGAGCTGTATCCTCGAATAGTTAAACTTATGAAGGATTTTACAAATAACCTGGAAAAAATATTACCATTAAATTTAGTAGCAGCCACCAGTTCTGTTATGAATAGTGTAAGCAGCATTAAAAAACTTTACTCTCAGGCAGAAGAAGCGATATCATACAGAATTATGTACGGTTCAAACCAGGTTATAGAGTATTGCAATTTGCCTGCTAAAAGTCAAAAGCTGAATTTAAGCAAAGGTGATTTTATTGGTATAGAAAACGCTTTAAAGCTGCGTTCGGTAAAACAGTTTAATTTACTCATCGATAAATACTTTAGCAGAGAATTTCTGAAAACTCAGACCATAGAAAATGTGAAAAAGCTCTACCATGTAATTCTGAAAAAAATAACCGATATAATGAACTGTCAGGAGTATTTCCTGACCGAGGAAAATAAAAAGGACTTTGATAAGTTCTTTTCTTTGGAAGAAATGAAATCCTACTTGAAAGATTACCTGTACAAAATTTTACAGTATATATCACAGCATGAGGAGACCGAAAAGACTGTAGTAGACATAGCAATAAAATATCTTAAGGAAAACTATATGAAAGAAGTCAATATGGCTGAAGTTTCTAACATGGTATCTATGAATTATTCATATTTTAGCAAACTGTTTAAAAATCAAACCGGGATGACTTTTTCAGAGTACTTGCTAATGCTTAGAATGGAGGAATCAAAAAGACTTTTAAAAGATCCGGTAATTAAAATATACGAAGTGTCATCTATGGTGGGGTATGAAAATGCACATAATTTCTCCAGGGCATTTAAGAATTATTTTGGTATTTCTCCGAAAGAATTCAGAAAAAATAACGCAATTATTTAATTTTACTGTATTATACGTTTTTACTAATAACATTTATGCTCTGATATAAGTACAGTAACACAAGATAAAAAGAACTAGTAATATATCCTGATTGTTTTAGTAAAGTATTGTTATGGCAAATTAATCTTTTGGCCGACATAGATGATTGCATCATCTAAATTATTGACCTTTTTAATTTGATAAATATATTGACGAATTTCCATTTTGCCACAGTGTTTGCTTGCTATATCCCAAAGTGTATCGCCTTGCCTGACAGTTATTGTTTTGTACTCTTTATTAACATTTTTACCGGATGATATAACAGATCCAACGAAGAATATTATAACTGTAAACATCAAAAACAAAACTGCAAAAAACCTATTCTTATTTTTAAGACGATATACCTTCATAAAAATTAACCTCCTTTGGCTAGCTCAAAAACCAAAGCAAGAATTAAATAACAAAAGAACAAATGTTCTGCATAAAGTTTATCGAACATTTGTTCATTTGTCAATAGTTTTTCGAACATTTGTTTGACATTTTTTTTATGTATGGTATAATTAGGCTAATAGAAATTTTAAGAGGTATCAAAATGCGACAAAAAAGTCTGGACAAGCAAAAACAAATTTTGGATTTTGTAAACAGGCAGGTTCAGGAAAAAGGGTATCCCCCTTCTGTGCGGGAAATTTGTAAAGCTGTCGGGTTCAAGTCTACTTCCACTGTTCATTCATACTTGGCAGTCCTCGAGGAAAAAGGGCTTATAATAAAAGATCCCTCTAAAACACGAGCCTTGAAGGTAGTGGATAAAAAAAGTAAAAACCTAGAAGGTTATATTTCAGAGCAGGAAATTGAAAATGTTCCAATATTGGGCAGAGTTGCAGCCGGTCAACCCATTCTTGCTGTTGAAAACATAGAAGATACCTTCCCCATACCCGTTGAATACCTCGGGAATAGCACTGCATTTATGTTGAGAATTAAGGGCGACAGCATGATTAACAAAGGTATATATGACGGGGATTTAGTTGTGGTAAAACAACAGAGCACTGCAAAAAACGGTGACATTGTTGTAGCATTAATTGAAGATGAAACAACTGTAAAAACTTTTTACAAAGAAAAGGATCATTTCCGTCTGCAGCCCGAGAATGAGAATTATGAACCGATTATTGTAAAGGATAACCTTACCATACTGGGTAAAGTTATAGCATTGTTCAGAAAATTTTAGAGCCGCCTGGCTCTTTTTTTTGTGGTTATATATGAATGGTTTCTGAATATGATTCAATTATTTCAACCCTGCCATCGCTGTTAATATATTTTATAACAGAAGACAGAATACTGTCCGCATGGGAAGTTTCATTTGTCACACAGCAAAAACCCAGCTCACACTTATTCCACTCATCCTGTCTTCCCGTTTCTGCAGCAGATACATTAAGTTTTGACCTGATTTTTGACAATAAACTTTTCACAACACTTCTTTTGTCCTTCAAGCTTTTCATACCGCCGATATATAATGTTAAATTCAGGGTTCCAACAACCATCTACCTGTCCTCCGTCACAGTACTAGATTCCTTATAACTTATTATCCTCAATTGGCATCTGAATAAATTCCAGCATCAAAATTCAGGTGTAAAGCATTTGTATTTATTGTACAAAATTTTAAAATGATTTTTAGTGAGGGATTTAATCCGCCACCGATGAAGAATCCGGTTGACCCTCCGGGTATAGAGGCAGGGTTCGTTGAAGTATTCTTATAATATTAGATGCATAAGTACTTAACTTATGCATCACCAATAATCGATATAACGAAAGAAATTGCCGGTCAATTTTAACACACCTTTTCAACGAAGACCCGACACCTATAAGAGGCAGAGGATACCTTTAAGCTTTTGATTAATCGCAGAATTTAAGGAACTGGCAACTTATAAACATAATTATTCAATATCACCTAAAAGCTTCATTTGTGACTGCAGAAGGCTGGCTACTTTACTTTTATAAACAGCCAAATCCTTCTTAAGACGTTCTGCCTCAAACTGTGTTTTAACCACTTCCCGATTTGCTTCATCGATAATTTCTTTAGCTTTGTTTTGTGCTTCTGATATTATATTTTCAGCTTTTTTTTCAGCATTGCTTATGATCTCGCTGCTGGACTGCTGTGCAAGTATCAGGCTTTTCTTCAAGGTCTCCTCCATTTTTTCATAATGGGACAATCTGTCTTTAAGCTCCATAACCTGGTCTTTCACCTTCATCAGCTCACGAATATAATCCGAATAATCTTCTATGATTTTTTGGATAACTTCATATACTTGATTCTCATCCACACCTCTTATAATAGTTCTGCGGAATACAATATTCGATAAATCATTGGGTGTAAAATTCATAAAGCATACCTCCGGCAAAACACATAACCTAAAGTCTATCGATAATGAGAATGAGCACATATTCCAAAAAGCCAAGCAACAGATATGCCAGAATTGGAGAGAAATCAAACATAAGGTTTTTTCCAAATGCTGAACGAGCAATCAAGTTTCTAATTGGTGACAAAATGGGTTCGGTAACTGTATAGATAAATATTATAAACCTGTTTTCCCTCCTGAATGGAATCCATGATATTATAATGCGCAGTAAAATCAATATTTCAACAATCCTGAAAAACAGGACTACCGCAGCACTTAAAATTTCTGCCATCTGCTTCCTCCGTCATTTCATCCAGGTAAAAACGCCTTGTTCCTGCAGCTCTTCCCTGACATCACCCAGTATATCAACACTATTGGGTGTGGCAAGAAAAATCCCGGATGATACCTTTTGAATATTTCCATCGAGGGAATAAACCGCACCACTCAAAAAATCAACAATTCGTTGTGCTGTTTGAATTTCAACATCTTCGACATTCATAACAATTGAACGGTTAGCCCGTAAATGATCACAGATATCCTTTGCATCGTTAATATTTTTAGGAGAAACGATAACCACTTTTGTATTTGTGTTGCTGTTTAAATTGAGAACTTTACCGTTATTCTTTTTGCCATATACAGGTTTACGGTTTTCATTTCTTTCTGCTTCATAAACATCTTCTTCATCATCATAGTAATCATCTTCAACTTCTTCTGTTTCCCAACCAACAAAATCAAGCATTTTATTCAGTAAGCTTGCCATAAGTACCTTCCTCCCACTCTTCTTAGGTAAAATATAAGCATATGCATTATTTATCATTTGTAGAATCAATTTTATGTGTATTGTCTTTCACCGAAAATGCTGCTGCCAATGCGGACAATATTGGCGCCTTCCTCAATAGCAACCTCGAAATCATGGCTCATACCCATTGACAAATACTGCATATCAATATTATCAATATTTTCCCCTTCGATGTCAACCGAAATGTTTCTTAAACGCCTAAAAATCCAGCGTACATTTTCGGGATCTTCGGTGTAAGGAGCAATAGTCATTAGTCCTTTAACTTTTATATTCGGATAGAGGGATACTTTCCTAACAAAATCATGTACTTCTTCCGGGGAAATACCTGCTTTTGTTTTTTCACCTGATACATTTACCTGTATAAGGGTGTCCACTATCCTGTTACAAGCCTGTGCTCTTTTCTGGATTTCATCAGCCAGCCCCAGACGGTCCAACGAGTGAATCATGGTGACTTTATCAACGATATATTTCACTTTATTTGTCTGGAGACGACCAATTAAATGCCAATTACACCTTTCATTAAATATATCGTATTTTTGAACAAGTTCCTGAACCCTATTTTCACCAAAATTTAAAACTTTCTCTTTTATTACTGTTTCAATAGCTTCTGCTCCAACAGTTTTCGAAACGGCTACCAATAAAATATCTTCGGGGTTACGCCCGCTTCGCACAGCTGCGTTGTTTATTCTTTCTCTTATTTCGTTTAAATTCTTTCGTATTGTTAATTCATCTTCAGAAGTAAACATCAGTCAATCACCTGTCCTTCTTCAATATTCAGAGGGTTCACCACGTATATATCAAAAACCCGTACCGGATCGGTTTCTTTCGAATCGGGCAGTTTATCGATAATAACAAAGGTATCCTGCTCTGCAATGATCTGTACTCTTTTTTTAACAGCCCGGTTAAAGCGCACCAGGTAAATATCAGCGGTATTGTCATAGATATTTATGTTTGTAAGACTTCTTTGAGGAATTTTTAAGCCTTCGATACTTTCAACTATTAAGTCTGCTTTTACATGCCTCAGATGGACGGTCTTTTCAACAAAACGGTTAAAGGAAACAATAACCTTGCATTTATCCTCAAAAGTCTCAATTGATTCAACTGTACAGGGTATTAATTCCTTTATTCCATCAACTTTCAATGATATATTATCTCCTGTTTTCAGTTTATCGCTGTCTTTTCTGTTAATTGCACAAACATACCAGCTTATTTCATTATTTATAAGCCTGGCAAAGACTTGATCCTTAGCAATTTCAAAAGATTGTTCAGAACCGGCTGCCACTTTTTTGGGTTTAGTATTTTCAACGGCCTGCAAATCATCAATTGTTAGTTTGTCAATATTAGTGTGGTTGTATTTTTCATCAGCAAAATCCTCACCCCAAACCACTATCCCGGAAAATGTAGATTCAATGGTGGTTGCCGTTTCATTGATTTTTTCTCTTAAAAGCTCCAGTTCTTTTTTCTTGTTCTCCAAATAGAGCCTGTTTCCTTCGCTTTCAAAGATTTCCCTGTTCCGTTGGTAAAGCAGCCTTTCTAATGATGATTTTACATCCGCAATTGCAGAAAAACTTTTATTTACAGCAATATCGGTTAATTTATTCACTTCATTCTGAACCTTATTACGAAAATCACTGTTCCCGCTGAGAATTTCGGGATTATTCTCTGCGAACTGTCTTATAATGTTTTTTTCAAGGTTCTCAATTTCGTTTAATATCCTTTTACTGTCTTTGTCTACTACTACCGCAAAGTCAAATTTATTCGGAATGCGCTCGCCCTGATCAACCTTAGGAATTACGATTCCGTCCTGTGGTGACTGAACAGCAGTTTCTTCTCTGATGAAAACACCTTCTGATTTAATTTTTATTTCGAGTATATCGGTATGTATGATATCTGTTTCGATATTCCCATGGAATATCCACTTCCATAAGGCTGGTAAGTATATAAGCACAAAAAGAATAAGAAGAAAACGTATCGACTTGCTTTTGTTTCTTCGCCTTGGAACCCGTTTGTTTGTTAATTTAGTTTTGGAAGCTGTCCTGACTCTTCTTTTATTCTTATCTTTAGTGGCGCCCATATTCTCCTCCAAAATGCCTGGTTATGACTTTCCATGGCATTATGTTTATCCTGTGTATAAGCAAGAGAATAACCTGCAATTAACTATTCAAGGGTTAACAAACCCCTGTTTATTAATTCCTGAACGGCACACAAAACACCAAGCTTAACATGCTCGTAAACAAGCCCTCCCTGAAGATATGCAATGTATGGTGGGCGTATTGGTGCATCTGCTGACAACTCAATTGAAGACCCCTGTACAAATGCCCCTGCAGCCATTATTACCGGTGAATCATAGCCTGGCATTTCACTTGGTACAGGTGTAACAAAAGAGTCAACAGGAGAACCTTTCTGAATTCCCTGGCAAAAAGCAATAACTGCGTCGGGGTTTTCAAACTTAATTGCCTGTATAATGTCACTTCGTTCTTCGCTGCAGGCAGGACAAGTATCGTAACCCAGGCTTTCCATAAGAGCTGAAGCAAATACAGCACCCTTAAGGCTTTGGGCTACAATATGCGGGGCAAGGAAAAAGCCCTCAAATAAAGTCCTGTTTTGACCAAGTGTAGCTCCAACTTCACGGCCTAAACCCGGTACGGTCATCCTGTAAGAAACAAGCTCAACCAGATCTTTTCTTCCTGCAATATACCCGCCGGACAGAACAATTCCACCCCCGGGGTTTTTTATTAAAGAACCTGCCATAAGATCTACACCTACGTCGGTAGGCTCTTTATCTTCAACAAATTCTCCATAACAGTTATCAACCATAACAACTAAATCAGGCTTTATCTTTTTCACAAACCTTACTGCCTGTCCAATACGTTCAACGGTTATAGGCCCCCTCCAGGAATAACCCCGGGATCTTTGAATAAACACCATTTTAGTTCTGTCGCTAATGCTTTTTTCTATTTTTTCGTAATCAAGTTCACCATTTTCCAGCAAATCAACCTGACGGTATGTAACCTGATAATCTTTTAAAGTGCCTGTCCCGCTGGCACCACGTATACCAATAACTTCATCCAGAGTGTCATAAGGCTTTCCGGTTATCGATAAAAGCTCATCTCCGGGCCGTAAAATTCCATAAAGGCATAAAGCCAAAGCATGCGTACCACAGGTAATTTGATGCCTTACAAGTGCATCCTCAGCACCAAAAACAGAAGCATATACATTTTCTATAACTTCTCTGCCCCTGTCATTGTATCCGTACCCTGTTGAGCCAACAAAATGAGATTCGCTTACTCCATACTCCTGCATTGCTCTGATGACTTTGCTTTGGTTATATGCAGACACCTGTTTTATTCTCTCAAAAACAACATTGCATTTTTTTTCAATATCCTCTGACAGTTTTACCAGTTTTGTATTAATATTAAATGCCTCATGATATATTTCGGTATTTTTCATCGGTAAGTTTTCCTCTTTTCTAATTTAGTGTCTCTAATTTTCCTCAGGTTTTAAAGCTAAACGGTCCAGCGCATTTTGAACCTGTTCCTTAGTAATAGTATTGTTAAAATTAAACGGACATTTTAATGCCTTTCGATACATTTCGCAAGCTTCATCTGTTTTTCCGGAATCTTCAAGGTACTTTCCGTAATCATAGTATGCCTCAGGAAAAGATGGTTCCTTTTCCATAAGCTTGTCAAACAGCTCACCGGCCTTATCAGTTTCACCCCTTAAGTGGTACAGATGTGCCAGATTATCCAGAATTATAGCATTATCGGAATTATATTCATAAGCTTCGAGATTTATTTTCAAAGCCTCATCCAAATCTCCTTTTTCTATGGCCAGATAACCAAGGCTTCCATATACTGCTGTGGTTTTATATTCCGATATTACTTCCTTAAGCATTTCAAACGCCTTATCCAGATCACCTTTCTTCCATATTATAAGAGCGAGATTTGATTTTGCCAGGTTCTTCTCATCCTTATTTTTACTTTTGTCAACAGCTTTCAACAGCACTTCTTCGGCTTCTTTCAGTTTCCCTTCCTTGAAAAGTACAAAACCGTAATTTACTAAAATATCTGCTCCGGCATTTTTGGAACCTGCTGATTTTTTAAACCATTTTTCTGCCTCACCGATGTTTCCCTTACTATATGCCATTTGTGCTTTTATACGGTAAATCAAATTCAGGTTAACGATAATAATCAATAATAAATATGCCAGAATACCCAAAATACCGGCTATTTTGTTAATTCTGAACAGAATAATTATAACAAGGAATGGTATGATGGCATACAGCAATAATGGTAATAATGATTTAGAGTTCAAATTTATTCACCTCTTTTAATATGGATAATCAAACCTGCTATTTAAAGGTAATCATCCCATATGATAGCATTCCGATACCTTTATTTCAATAGGCAGGAAATATGCATCCACTGCTGGTCAGCAATGGATATCAATTGTTATATTGCCAGCATGGCCTCCAATGATCTGCGTGCACGCTCGATCACTTCTTTATCAAGGTTTATCTCGTACCTGTTATACTTCAGTGCGTTATATACACTTTCTACCGTTGTTTTTTTCATGTTCGGGCAAATAAGCCCCTGTGTTAAAAGATAAAAGGTTTTATTCGGATTGTCTTTTCTAAGCTTGTGTAGAATACCCATTTCGGTTGCTATAAGGAATTTGCTGTGGTTACTGTTTTTGGCGTAATCTATTATCTGAGCTGTACTTCCGACAAAATCAGCCATTTCCATTACCTCTTGCCTGCACTCGGGATGGGCCAGCACCAAGGCATCGGGATGAATGCTTTTTGCTTTTTCAACGTCTTCCCTGCTAACCCTGTGGTGAGTGATGCAATATCCCTCCCATAAATGAATTTTCTTGTTTGGTACCTGCTTTGCTATAAAACTTCCCAGGTTCTGATCGGGAGCAAACAAAATCTCATCGTTAGGTATGGACTGAATAACTCTGACAGCGTTTGAAGATGTACAACATATATCACATTCAGCCTTTACTGCCGCAGAAGTATTTATATAACATACCACTGCTGCATTTGGATACTTTTTCTTTTCTTCGATTAATGCTTCGGCTGTTATCATATCAGCCATAGGACACCCTGCATCAATCTCGGGAAGTAAAACTGTCTTCTCGGGTGATAAGATCTTTGCGCTCTCTGCCATAAAATGAACTCCACAAAAAACGACAATATCCGCGTTTGTGGAAGCACAGTACCGGCTTAACGTAAAGGAGTCTCCAACAACATCGGCCAATTCCTGAACCTCATCTATTTGATAATTATGTGCCACAATAACAGCATTTTTTTCATGCTTCATTCTTTTTATCTCATTAATCATTTCTGTCAAATCTTTTTTCATTGTTTGCATGTCCCCCTTTTAAAGCATTATGCATTAAAATTTTTGACCACTAACAGTTTTCGCTAAAAAATTATCTTCACTATTATAACATACACCTTTCAGATGTACTACTTATTAAGATACTTTATTTTAAACACTAATCAAGCCGGTTTTGTTTGTTTTTCACAAAAAAATTGTTTTATAAGGTTAATTTTCTTTTCTTATTCTTAAAGGTTTTTTGTTGTTTCCTGTCTCGGATTGTTGTAGAATAAATATTATGATCGCAGGTGAAGTTCTGCTATAATCTACCAATTTAATATAAACTGGAAAAGTATACACAATAATATAATAGATTATATACATTTGGAGTTTTTCATTATGGAATCGTTAAAACAACGTATATTAAAGGATGGACGTATTCTAGATGGGAATATTTTAAAGGTTGATTCTTTTATTAACCATCAGATTGATCCCCGTCTTGCCTTTGATATAGGAAGGGAATTTTACAATCGTTTTGCTGGTGTAAGAATTGATAAAATTTTAACTATTGAAACATCAGGAATAGCCTTTGCACTATGTGCAGGTTACCATTTCAATGTCCCTGTTGTTTTTGCTAAAAAACATTCAGGTATTAATATGTCGTCTGATGTATATCAGAGTAAAGTACATTCATATACAAAACAAACCGATTATACCATATCTGTCTCTGAACAATTTCTTTCTTCTGGTGAGAACCTTCTTATTATAGATGATTTTCTTGCAAACGGACAGGCTGTTTTAGGGTTGATTAATATTGCCAGCCAGGCAAAATGCAAAGTCTCGGGTGTTGGTATTGTAATTGAGAAAGATTTTCAACCTGGAAGTAAAATTCTTCGAAGCCTTGGGATTCGTGTTGAATCCCTTGCTGTTATAGAATCTTTAAAAAATAACAAAATTATTTTCAGGGAGGCATTGAAAAAATGAAAAAAAGAAGGATTCTGTATTTACTTGTTACCATTCTAAGCTTAGCAATGGTACTGACAGGATGTGGAACCGATCAGCAAAACGCCGGAGAAGAAAAACTAAAAGTTGGATTTGTTTACATCGGCACAGCAGGAGAGCCAGGTTACACTTATGCTCATGAACAGGGAAGGCTTTATGCTCAGGAAAAACTTGGGGATAAAGTAGAATTCATCATTCAGGAGAATGTAAGTGATACTGACGATTCATGTGTTGCTGTAATGCAATCAATGATCGAGCAGGGATGCAAAATGATCTTTACTAATTCCTATGGCTACATGGATTACACTTATGACATGGCACAGGAATATCCTGATGTTGTTTTCCTGCATTGTTCGGGAAGCAGAAGTTCTGAGAATATGTTGAATTACTTTGGCAGAATTTATCAGGCACGTTACCTTTCCGGAATAGTTGCCGGGATGAAGACAGAAACAAACAAAATTGGATATGTTGCCGCTCATCCCATTCCTGAAGTAATCAGGGGAATTAATGCTTTTACCCTTGGTGTTCGTTCTGTTAACCCCGATGCCACCGTTGAAGTTGTATGGACTTCTACCTGGTACGATCCTTCTTTGGAAAAGGCAGCAGCAGTATCACTTCTTGACAAAGGCTGCGATGTAATTGCACAGCACCAGGATACAACAGGTCCTCAAATTGCAGCATCAGAGCGTGGAAAGTGGTGTATTGGCTATAACTGTGATACAGCCGAGATTGTGCCCGACTCATTCCTGACCGCACCTATATGGAACTGGGGTCCGTATTATGCCGATCAGATCCAAAAGGTTCTTGACGGTACCTGGAAGAGCGAAAACTATTGGGGTGGAATGGAAGATGGTGTGGTTGCGCTGGCTCCGCTTACAAAAAATGCTCCCGAAGGTGCTCAGGAGAAAGTTAACGAAATGGCAGAAAAAATTGCAAGTGGTGAATTTAAAGTATTTGAGGGTCCGCTAAAAGACCAGAACGGGGAAATTAAAGTTCCTGAAGGAACTGTTATGACCGACGAAGAGCTTTTAAGCTTTAACTGGCTTGTTGAAGGTGTTATAGCAACCCTGCCCGAAAACTAAATCATTCAGCTTTAAACAGGATTAAAGGATTACCCTTTAATCCTGTACTTTTTCATTTGAAAAAACTGTATATATTCCTTCCGGAATGTAAATGATTTCAATAAAAGATTTATTTTCCGGAGAGAATAAGAGCAATAACTGAAAAGGATGTAGTTATGAATAAAACGTATGTTGAAATGAAAAATATCTGCAAAACCTTTGGCGTAATCCGCGCCAACCGTAATGTTAATTTTTCGGTATACGAAGGAGAAATACACGGATTATTAGGTGAAAACGGTGCCGGTAAAAGTACTCTGGTAAATATGCTATCAGGCATCTATACACCCGATAGCGGGAGTATTTTCATACATGGTGAACAGGTTAATATACATTCGCCAAAACATGCGATTGAGCTGGGAATTGGTATGATTCATCAACATTTTAAGCTGATTGATGTACTAACTGCAGCAGAAAACGTTTTATTGGGTCACAGCCAGTCTGTCTTTATATCTAATAAGAGCAGAATAAAGTCAATACAAAATGTAATGGAAAAGTACGGTATGGAAATTGATCTTAACAAAAGGATAATGGATATGTCTGTAAGTGAAAAGCAGACAGTTGAGATACTGAAAGTGCTGTATCGTGGCTCAAAAATACTTATACTTGATGAGCCAACCGCAGTGTTAACACCACAGGAAATCGATAAACTTTTTACCGTACTTAAAAATCTTGCTGAAACTGGATGTGCAATAATAATTATTACACATAAGCTGAACGAAATTATGTCGGTAACCGACAGGGTTACTGTTCTCAGACAGGGAGAAACTGTTTCAACATTGGAGACCCGAAAAACAAATATTCGTGAGTTAACCGAATTAATGGTTGGAAAGCCGGTTAATCTTTCAATTGAAAGAATTCACTCCAGGAAAGGAGATTTACTGTTATCTGTCAAGGGGCTTACTGCTTTGGGCGAGCATAATGTACCGGTACTTGATAATGTAACCTTTGATTTGTATGAGGGTGAAATTCTTGGTGTAGCAGGTGTTGCCGGAAGCGGGCAGAAAGAATTGTGTGAAACTATTGCAGGCCTCTACCCTGTCGAAAAGGGAGATATTTATTTTAAAGGAGAAAATATTGTGGGTTTTAGCCCAAGAGAAATAATAAAACGTGGCGTCAGTATGAGTTTCATACCCGAAGATCGCCTTGGTATGGGACTTGTTCCGTCGATGAATATGATAGACAATATGCTTCTGAAAGATTATGTTAATCAACCGGGTATTACCGTAAATAGAAAACCTGCAAAGGAAAAAGCAGAGCGAGTTTCAAAACGCCTTGAAATTCAGGCACCCAGCATCTATACGGCCATTCGAAAGCTATCGGGCGGAAATATACAGAAAGTTCTTTTGGGCAGAGAAATAGATGCAAATCCCCATTTATTAATAACTGCGTATCCTGTAAGGGGTCTTGATATAGGCGCTTCCTATAATATTTACGATCTTTTGAAGGAACAGAAGCAAAAAGGCGTTGGAATACTTTATATTGGTGAGGATTTGGATGTATTAATAGAACTTTGCGACAGAATTATGGTTTTATGTGATGGTAAAGTAACGGGTATCACAGGCAGCGAAAGTATTACGAAGGAAGGCCTTGGCCTCATGATGGCAGGAGAAACTCTTTCTTCAATAAAAAAGGGGGACGTAGTATGCAAATCATAAAACGTGAAGGAACTTCAACAAAACAAATAATCATGATCCGCCTGATTGCCATCATTGCTGCAATTATAGTTTCAGGTATTTTCATCGTTTTTTTGGGTTACAATCCTGTAAAAGTTTATGTCAATATGATTTCAGGCGCACTTGGTTCAAAAATCCGTTTCAGGGCCACTCTGTTAGAGATGGTTCCACTGGTAATAACATCTCTTGGAATATTGGTAGCCTTTAAGATGAAGTTCTGGAATATCGGCGGCGAGGGACAAATTCTAATGGGAGCATTTGGTGCCACATATATAGCATTATTCGTTGACTGGATCCCAAAACCTCTTGTTATTCCTGTTATGTTTATCGTTGGATTCTTAGCCGGTGGAATATGGGGGATAATACCTGCGTTCTTTAAAGCTAATTTTGGTGCCAATGAAACCATTATGACGCTTATGCTTAACTATATTGCAACACAATGGATTACATACCTCCAGTATGGGCCATGGAGAGATCCGGACTTAAAAGGATTTGCGAAAATTGCAAATTTTCCCGACCATGCTTTACTTCCAAAAGTGTTTGGAATTCATATAGGACTTATAATATCACTGGTTCTAGTTATAATTATTTCGTGGTTCCTTCGAAGGACAAAAAGAGGGTTCGAAATTTCAGTGGTTGGAGAAAGCGTAAGTACAGCACGATACGCCGGTATGGACATTTCCCGGATAATAATAACAACTATGCTTTTAAGCGGCGGTTTATGTGGAATCACAGGTGTTATTCAGGCAGCAGGTGTTAACAAAACTCTTACAATGAACGTTTCCAGCGGTTACGGATTTACTGCAGTTATAACTACGTATTTATCGGGTTTGCGTGCTCAGCGGGTTTTAATTGTTTCTTTCCTTTTTGCTATTTTATTACAGGGCGGTTCCTATATTCAGTCAGCCCTTCAGATACCTCAGGCAGCGGCAGATGTACTGCAGGGAATGATTCTGTTTTGCGCCCTGGGCAGCGAGTTTTTTGTCAATTATAAAGTTCGCTTTAGAAAGAACTCAATTTCATCGGAGGTTAAGTAATTATGATTCCTTTCTTAAAAAATGCAGTAATATCGGGAACACCCCTGACATTCGCCATATTAGGCGCAATGTATAATGAAAAAGCCGGCAATTTAAATCTTGGTATTGAAGGAATGATGCTTCTTGGAGCAGTGGCAGGCTTTCAGGTTGCAATACTGACTGAAAACCCAATACTTGCCCTTCTTGCTGCGATGATATTTGGAGCACTCGGAGCTTTGATATATGCTTTTTTAACAGTAACATTAAGGACTAACCAGTCTGTAACAGGGCTTGCTTTAACGATTTTTGGGACAGGATTGTCCAGGTTCTGGGGAAAGCGTCTGATGGGAACGGTTTTACCCGAGTCCTTCAGCAGAAATTTTCGCCCCGTTTCCCTGCCCTTTCTTTCAAAGATTCCGGTATTGGGGCCTGTATTTTCAGTCTTTCTTGAACAGGATTTATTTGTATATTTGAGTTATTTAATTGTGATCCTGTCGGGCATATATCTGTATTATACACGTTTTGGCCTGAACTTAAGAGCTGTAGGTGAAAACACGGCTGCTGCCGATGCTTCGGGAATTAACGTAACTCTTTATAAATATGTTCACATACTTATCGGTGGCGCCTTATGCGGTCTTGGAGGTGCCTACCTGTCCCTGGTATATGTTCCCTCGTGGCAGGATAATATAACATCAGGACGCGGCTGGATAGCTATTGCTCTTGTTATATTTACTTCGTGGAGTCCGTACAGAGCATTTTGGGGTGCTTTTCTTTTTGGCGGTCTGGACATCGTAGGTTTCCGCATACAGACACTAAACCTGCCAATTTCACTAAACCAGCACTTTCTAAGGATGCTTCCATATATCGCAACAATTTTGGTTATTATTGTTGGGGCTATCAGGAAAAGTACCAGTCATATGCCTCCAGGTAATTTAGGAAATCCATATTTCAGGGAAGAGCGATAATCGGTTTATCTCAGTGAATTCAAAAGTTTAATAAAATCTTCGGGAAGTTCAGCTTCAAATTCCATATATTCTCCGGTGGAAGGATGTTTTAGCCTTAGATATCTTGCATGCAGCATCTGACCACCGGTAATTTTTTTTCTGCTGCTTGCGCCGTACAGGGGATCTCCATATACAGGGTGACGTATATAAGACATGTGCACTCGAATCTGATGTGTCCTTCCCGTTTCAAGTCTTAACCTGACATGAGTGGCCCCTTTCAAGCGTTCCAATACTTTAAAATATGTTATGGCTTCCCTGCCCTTTCCGGGCGTTACAGCCATCTTTTTTCTGTCTGCAGGATGACGGCCTATAGGAGCATCTATTACACCATTGTCTTCTTTAATAATGCCCTCAACAATAGCTTCATAAACTCGTTCCATGCTATGCTCCTTCAGCTGCATGGCAAGAGACCGGTGAGCATTATTGTTTTTCGCAACAGCAATTAGCCCGGTTGTATCCTTATCGATACGATGAACTATACCAGGCCTTATTACACCGTTGATATCCGAAAGGGAATCCTTACAATGATAAAGAAGGGCATTAACAAGGGTATTATCCTTATTCCCGGGCGCCGGGTGAACAACCATATCCTTAGGCTTATTAACTATTAGAATATCTGAATCTTCGTAAATAATATTTAAAGGAATGTTCTCCGGGTTCAGTGACAGCGGTTCGGGTTCAGGAATGTTTACCAGTATATTCATACCTGGAGAAGTTTTAATTTTTCCTTTCGTGCTTTTTCCATTTACAAGAATAAGATTATCATTAATAAGTTTTTGAATATAACTTCTGGACAGATCAGGAATTTTACCGGCCAGATACGCATCCAGGCGATGTCCTGCCTCGTTTTCTTCTACAATAAGTTTCAGCTGCCTGCCTTCATTCATGCTAACTCTCACCTGTTTCGCTCATTAAAGCTTCATTGCTTGCGTCCTGCCTTTCAGGTTCTTTGTAAATAAAAAGAATATAAATAAACAGCATAAATGTACCAATGTTAATACAAATATCAGCAATATTAAAAACCGGATAATCATAACCAAAGATATAGAAATCAAGAAAATCTGTTACCTCACCCCGAAGTACGCGGTCAATCCAGTTTCCTATTGCTCCCGCCAAAACAAAGGAGATTGAAAGTCTTAAAATTTTATGCTTGTTTTTTATCATGTAATAAGCCAATATAATACAAATTATCACAGTCAGTACTATAAAAAAGTATCTGCCGTTCTTTAGTATACCAAAAGCAGCACCAGGATTTTCAACATGCGTAAAATAAAAAAAATCGGGTATCACTTCAATTTTATGACCTAAGGGCATATTTCTTCTTACATAGGTTTTTGTTACCTGATCCAGTATAATAAATATGGCTATAAAAATAGTCCAAAACATGCAATTTCCCCCTTCGTTACCCATATCAGTATACCTGCAGGCCCAACCCTATGTCAACCCGGAAAATGATTATGGAAGCATGAGGGCGGTTCCTTTTGCTTCCTTCCAGGAGTTCAAAACAGCGGGTAATTCGGGAGTAATATCTCATGCTTTCAAAACCGTCATTTAGTCAACTGTTATACCCTGAAAATAATGCTTAAGAATCTGATCATAGGTATAACCCTGTCTTGCAAAACCTTTGGCTCCTTCCTGGCTCATGCCCACTCCGTGACCCCAGCCCCTTCCACTGAAAGTGTAGGCATCTGATGACATATTAACCTTTCTTGTATTATTACCACTGCCTATAACCGAAACAGCCGTATTTTTGGACGACAGCTTTGAGGTACCAGATTTTGAAACCACATTTCTGCCATCCAATGCTATGGTTTTCAGCGAACCGTCAGAAGCCTTCACCACGATATTACCGGCTGACTGAATGGTGTATTTTTGGCTGTTAAGGCTAAATATCATCCTGGTATCCTGAGTATAATACGTTACCGAGCCCCTGGTGCCTGTTATTCTAAGCTCTGTTACCCGTCCTGAGGGAGAATACTCCTCTGCACTGACAGAAACTATATCCCCTATTTCAACACCGCTGATAAAAAGTATTTTCTTTATCTCTTCGGCTGTTAATGTTTTCTCCCATATATAATTACGTGATGTTTCGGATTCATAGGGATCGGGTACACTGACCAGATATGGAATTTCCGAACCCCATACCTCTTTAACGTTAGCTGTCATGCCACCGCTTGAAGCAAAATAATAAACATGTGCAAGGCTGCCATTATACAGCATTTTTTTGCCTTTTGTCTCATCCACAGCCCTGTTCGTAGTGGCTCTTTCCGCATCGTAGCCATTATACACCTGGGATGAAACAGTATCTGTAAGATCAAAACCCCATTTTTCGTATCTGTTCAGATTTCTGTATGTATAAGTCCGTGCGGCAACAGCTTGAGCTTTAATGGCTTCTATTGGTGCATCAGCCTCTATTTCAGCAGGAACAACCCCATAAAGATACTGTTCGATATTCAGTATATTAATAAGTGTCAGATCACTGTCCGAATACCTTCTAATCTCTATGTAATTCCTATACCTCTTTCCATTAACTTTTAACAGGTACGGATCGTTATCCTTCTTTGGGCGCACCTGCAAATACCCGCCTGACCCTCCATAAACCATTTTAACATTAAAGCCGGCATCGTAAATCACAAGTCTTTCCGAACTCTCGGATACAACAGAAATATCTTCCGCATCTATTTTTCCCTTAATATTTGGAATATCGTTTTCGGCGGATTTTCTGTCGGAGTAAAAACCTGTCCATACCTGCCAGCCGTTTTCATAAGCTACATAAGTTATTAGACCCGTTCTATTAAGTATTTCTGAAATTTCCTTAGCGGTATTATAATCTGCAAATTCCCCACCAATTTTCAGATGCCAGGGACCTATTACCTTCCCTGCGTAGGGAATTCCTTCTGTTGGTGAATATTCCAAAACAGCTGTTTCTGTTCTGATAAAGTGCCCGTCTTTTCTGATTATAAGAGGCTGGCTGTTGTTCTGCTCCAAAAGCAATGAGAAAGTTCCGTTATTGTAATAGCCTATATCAATTCCTTTCTCTGCACTTACCTGAACACTGGATACCGCATCACTGCCATAATTTAAACCTATTCTTACGGTGTCCCGGTATTCAGCAGCAAAAACATTTACATTTAAAATAAAAAGTAATAACAGAAGAATCGAAGAAAAAAGCCAAAACTTTTTTTTCATTCCAGACCCTCTTTTTCTTTTGTATTGTCATTTTATTATATCGGCTATTTGAAACATTGTACATAGGTCCGGAAGGTTTATTACATATTGTTACGAAAATTTAATTTTTTCCATTAATTTTTCATAATAAAGATCGGGATCGACAGGTATCTCTACCCAATCGTCAAGCCATGACGAAAGATGCATCGCATTGGAAATCTGTAGACCGTTAATTCCTTCGACCCCCGGTGCTAATAATTTTTCCCCTTTCAGGATTGCATATACAAAGTTCTGCGTAATCTCTTTATGCTGTCCTCCCGCGCCCGGTGCAACCGGAATTTCGCATTTCCAGCATTCAGGAGCTGCAATTTGTCCGCCGTCATATTCACGATTAAACTGTCTTTCAGGAACTCTTAATCTGTAAAAAGTAAGCTTGCCATCCTCAATTACAACCTTGCCCTTGTCCCCCATAACTTCAAAGCGATTAGTTTCAGGTGTCATGGCAGTAGACGTAACAAATACGCCGGTAGCTCCGTTTTCATATTCAACGAAGGCTGTTACGTCATCTTCCACTTCAATGTTATGGTACTTACCAAAGTAACAAAAGGCTCTGACTCGCTTTGGCATCCCGCAAGTCCACTGCCAGAGATCCAATTGATGGGGATCCTGGTTAAGTAAAACACCGCCACCCTCACCTGCCCATGTAGCACGCCATCCTCCGGAGTCATAATAGCTTTGGGGTCTGTACCAGTCGATAATCCAGTTTGTCCTTTTTATTTCACCAAGTTCACCCGATTTTACCAAATCCCGCAGCTTTTGATATACAGGATTTGTTCTCTGGTTATACATAATTCCAAATACCTTACCGCTTTTTTCAGCTACTTCATTCATACCCAATACCTGTTTTGTATAAACTCCGGCAGGTTTTTCAATTAATGTGTGCAAGCCATTTTTCAAGGCATCTATTGCTATTTTAGGATGATCGTAATGGGGCGTTGCTACAAAAACAGCATCTACTTCACCACTTTTTATCATAGCATTATAATCATCAAACAGCTTTACCTCAGGGTACATTTCCTTGGCCAGCTTCAGCCTGTCTGGATTAATATCGCATATGCAAGATAAAACAGCACCCGAAACCTCCCCATTGGTCAAATACCTGGAATGCATCAACCCTATTACTCCAAAACCAACAAGACCTATTCTCACCTGTTCCACATTTAAAACCCCCTAATTTTAATAATGGACCATTTGATTATTAACCGGAAGAAAAGATTTTTCAGTAATGTTTACTGATTAATCTCATTCAAAATATTTCTGAGTGCTTTAACGGCAATCTCAAATTTACCTGGGCCGCTTTCCTCCATATTACTAAGATCCAATGACTTCTCAAGGTTTGCCATCCCAACAAATGAACCAAGATGGGGTTCAAGGGACAGGACCATTTCACCGTTGAAAGATTTATCGATATCCTTTAGAATTTCAGGTACTTTACCATCCCCAAATCCGGCAGGGACCACTTTACCACTTTCATAGAGAGCATCCTTTATATGCATATAGCAGATATATGGTTTTAGCATATTATAAGCCTTTGGAAAAGTCTCTTCGTTACACTGTATGAAATTTGCAGGATCAAACACTGCCCTGACATAACTTACATTCATAGATTCAATAATATCCAGACATCTCTCTGCGTTATCGCCATATATTCCCTTCTCATTTTCATGGGCAAGAATAATACCCGTATTCTTTGCTGCCTGTACAAAGCCATGCCAGCGTTCAAGAACTTCATCCCTGTATTTTTCAGGATTTTCATTCTCGGGTATGTAAAAACTAAACATGCGTATATAGCCTGTTTCCAGTATACCGGCAAGATTAATTGCATGCTTGAATTTATCAAGATGCGGTGCAAAGGCATCCTTTATGCCAATTTTACCTATTGGCGAACCTAGGGCTGAAACTTTAATGCCCTGATCATCCAGTATTTTTTTAAATTCCATTACTTCACTTTCGGTGTAATCTGTAATTGTTTTACCGTATACACCCCTGATCTCAATTTGGTTAATTTCAAGCCTTCTAAGTTCTTTCACCTGCACTTTTAAATCACTGTCAATCTCATCCGCGAACCCGCTTAGCAGAAATCTGGCCATAATCCAACCTCCCATTTAATTAATGATTTATTCGCCAAAGCAATGCGCACAGCTTTCTTTGCACATTTTATGAACAATACGGCACAGGCGTTTTATCAAATGCCTCCCCGGTAAGGGATTGAAAGGCACGGCCCTGGGCATTCTGAAAAAAACAGCGAGGATACTGCTTTACATTGTCCAAATAGCATTATACAATGAATAATAACCATATATATAGCTTAGATTCCTTAAAACATGGCAAATATTCTGATCTGTTTCCTGCGGTCCGGAAGGAGAAAAAACATGCTTGAAACATTTAATAATGAAATAATTTGTATAAAGAACAGTACAAAAAATCCTATGGATCAGGTAAAAATGGATTTTCACCTTCATGATGACTATGAGATATATTTGTTTTTATCGGGTGGAGTACGCTATTTTATTGAAAAAAACTCATACGATCTCGTTCCGGGCGACATACTTCTTATGCGTCCTGGTGAAATACACAAGGCTACATTTACATCGAATGAGACCTATGAAAGAATAGTAATTAACTTTTCTGAAAATATTATAAAGACACTTTCTACAGAAGGAAATGAACTGAACTATTGCTATTTCAACCGGCCTCACGGTGAGAAAAACCGGCTTAACAGCAACGACGATGAAATAAATGAGTTGCTTGCGCTTTTTGACAAACTCATAATGGTTGATACTTATTCAAAAAGGTGGAATGTTCAGCTTAAATTATCAATTTTTCTTGAAATCCTGGTCAAGATAAACCGTATTTTTTCAGATGAGAGACGCTCTGCGCCCTCCCACTTAAATCATCAAAGGCTGATGCCAATACTTGAATATATTGACCAAAACCTAAACAAAGATCTGTCATTAAAATCTTTGCAGGATAAATTTTATATTTCAGGTTCGTATCTGTGCCAGATATTCAAGCAAACTACAGGCTCTACCTTGCACGAATACATAATATATAAAAGGATATCAAGGGCGAAACAGTTGTTAATAAGTGGAGAAAGTGCTCATAATGCATCTTTAAAAAGCGGTTTTTCAGATTATTCTAATTTTTTCAGGGCTTTTAAAAAAGTTACGGGTTATTCTCCAAGAGAGTATCTGAAACAAATAACGAAACAGATATAGACATATTAATAAATGGAAGGCTTTTATACGAAAAATCAACTTTATCTGGCGTTTGTTTTCTGTTATACTTATGACTATTAGTATAAGAAAATAAATAATCTGAGGGGACAGTTCTGCCGATAAATATGTATGAATACATAGATCAGAACATTTGCAACAGTGACCTGTTGTTTCAGATTGTCTCCTCATACACATAAGATAAAAGGAGAGTGTTTTAACACAATGTACCGTCTTAAACGAATGATAAGTCTGGTTTTTCTATTCGTTGTTATACTGCCTGTATTTGGAACAGTATCATATGCTGAAGAATTTGAATTAACTGCAAAGGCTGCAATTTTGGTCGAGATGGAAACCGGACAGGTTCTGTATGAGAAAAACCCTGACTTGCGCTGGGCGCCTGCCAGTACAACAAAAATCATGACCGCGCTTGTAGCCCTTGAAAATGCTGATATTGACACAAAAATGAAAGCGTCTGCCAATGCAATAAATACTATACCTCTCGATTATGGAATTGCAGGTATAAGAGCTGGTGAAGAACTAACTCTTAATGATCTTCTGAATTTTGTATTAATTATATCAGCGAACGAAGCTGCTAATGTAATTGCCGAAAACATATCTCCATCGGGGAGAATTGAAGAGTTTATAGATTTAATGAATAATGAAGCAGCAAGGCTTGGCCTTAAAAATACTCATTTTACTAATTCATACGGTCTTGATGAAGATAACCACTATTCATCGGCTCGTGATCTTGCAATAATGGCCAGAGAAGCTATGAAGTACCCTGTTTTCAGAGAAATTGTAGCCAGAAAAGTGGTACCGTTGCCCGATACAAATTTAAGAACGAGCAACCAGTGGGAAAACTGGCATATTGAATCCACCAACAAGCTTTTACACAGTACTTCCCAGTATTATGATCGTGTAACAGGAATTAAAACCGGATATACCGGAAAGGCCGGAAGATGTTTGGTTTTCTCAGCGGTTAACAAAGAAGGCCTTGAGCTGGTAGGTGTAATCCTTGGTACCGAGAATTATGATATTCTTTTCAGGGAGTCTCAGGAATTACTTGAATACGGATATAAAAACTACAAAATTCAAACATTGGTATCATCAGGTGAATACTACGGTCGCTATGAAGTGGTTGATTCGGTAGATAATATTCCTGTTGATTTACAAACCTTAGGTGAGGTAACCCACTTACTGCCCACTTCAGCTGAAAAGCTTCAAACAGCTGTTACTGTTAAGGAAACACTGAATACACCTTTTATTGCGCCAATAGAAAAAGGGCAGGTTTTAGGTACTAAGACTTGGTATTATAATGGTGAAGAAATAGGTTCGGTTCAGCTCATTGCCATGAACGACATTGAAAAAACCATGGCTGCAAAAATTCGTGACAAAACCATAGAACTTGTTAATAATAAAAAGCTCAGGCTGATAACAATAACCGTAGTGATAATCATTGTTGCCTTTATAATTCTAAGGCTTATATTGAGAAGTATTTCTCGAAGAAGAAATTATAACAGACGGCATTACAGGTTTTAATACTAATTCTAAAAAAACAGGCCCATGTTTAACAGGCCTGTTTTTTTAAAACATATTAAATTTAAGGTTTCGGTTAAATTATAAAAATATAACAATATGCAATCAATGCAAATTCTTTTTGGGTTGTTTTGTTATTTTATAAAGTTTATCTAAAAGGTTTTGATTTTTTTGGTTTCATGTTGGAAATTTTCAATGAGTTAAAGGAACTCTTATTCTTACACATGTACCTTCGTGATATGTACTGGTGATTGAGATGCCATACTTTTCACCAAACTTCAGCTTAATCCGCTCGTTAACATTAAATAATCCGTACGAATCATTGTCTAATCGTCCGTTTTCATTAGTTTTATCAAGCATTGCCCTGATTTCATCAAGCCGATCATCGGTTATCCCTATACCATTATCTGAAACTGTGACTACTACATCTCCATTCTCTTCGAAAGCTTTAATAACAATTCTGCCCATCCCCCGCCGGTTCTTAATTCCGTGATACAAAGCATTCTCTATAATTGGCTGCAGGGTTATTTTGGGAAGTATTGTTTCTTTAAGTATTTCAGGAATATCAATTTCATACTCAAGAATATCACAATATCTCACATGCTGGATTTGCAAGTAACTTCGTATATGCCGTTCTTCTTCGCGAAGAGTGACAAGACCATCCCCACGGCTCAGTGATGTTCTGAAAAAATCTGATAATGATTCAACCAGGTCAACCACTTCGCTTTGTTTACCCGATTCTGCCAGCCAGATTATTGTGTCAAGGGTATTGTAAAGAAAATGCGGATTTATTTGAGCCTGCAACAATTCCAGTTCGGCCTGTCTTAAATTCTTTTCGTCTATTTTTACAGCAGTAAGAAGTTTATCTATCTGTTTAATCATTATATTTAACGACTCACCCAACTCCTTGGCTTCCGCACCATATACCACTTTTGCACGAACAGACAGATCACCCTCTGCCACTTGTTTTGTCACATCATTAAGATGATGAATTGGTCTGACAATACTGTTCGGTATTATCACAGATAAAAAAAGAGCTACCGTAACAAGGACAGCAAATAAAATCAAACTGAATAGCGTAATTCTTCTAAGGCTTTCGGAAACCCTGACTCTAACCTGCTCCATTCCGCTTGTTTCATAATAGGTGTATTCTAAAACTGTTGATTGGATAAGCCCGGTTACAAGCTGTACATCGTTTTCCCAGATATTTATATTATCATCATAATGCCCGCCAACTTTTTTATTGTCTTCTATTCTTTTCGTATATTTCTCCAGGTTACCGAGAAGCTTCAGAATAATCTCGGCCCGTCGCTTATTATCCTCTATGCTGGTATTGTCTATCAGGTCCTGTGCAATTACCCGGGCTTCATTAACACTTACATAAGGATCTTCTTCTTCAAAGGAAGAGTGCCCGGCAATTAGAAGATATATTTTATAATCAAAGTTCTTTTTGAAGTCAATACTGAACTTGCCTGCTTCGGCTGCATTTGCTATTATTTGATCATACTGCTGATTGAATCTGTACATATTATAGAACTGCAATGCAAACAAAATGAACAGAGTCACAATTATAAGAAGTAATAATAGCTGTATTTTCCTGTTAAGCTTCAGATTCTTGAATGATATTCCAATGTTATCAAAAAGCTTTGATTTCATCATAAATTTTACTCACCTTCGAGAAAATCTAAGATTGTGTCTTCGAAGTGCGGTACTGGGTTGGTGAACAGTTATGTATTTTTTTTAAAATATAAGAAAAATAATGGGGATCTTTATATCCAACAGCAATACTGATATCCGAGCACCTGAGATCGGTACATTTAAGAAGTTCTCTTGCCTTATTCATACGCAGATCGGTTAAATACCTGATAAAACTCTTACCCGTTTCCCGGCTGAATACCGAACTAAAATGGCTGGGACTGAAATTCACATATGCGGCCACATCGTTCAGCGATATATCTTCATTGGTATAGTGCTGATTAATGTATTCGCAGGCCCGCTCAATCATTCGATGGTACCGTTTT
>ERZ773359.445-NODE-445-length-59075-cov-8.173212_pt1 | contig 59075 bp, 50 predicted proteins | sample MGYA00374955_ERZ773359 | MGnify/ENA primary metagenome ERZ773359 (study PRJEB29098, sample SAMN04486028) | biogas fermenter metagenome | study: EMG produced TPA metagenomics assembly of the Biogas fermentation microbial communities from Germany - Plant 4 DNA1... | reverse complement strand
TCAGCATGTACAATATATTGGTTGATGGCTGCTAATTCGTCGGCTAGCAAAGAATTTAAAGTTTCTATTAACCTGTTATCGCTTTTCATAGATAGCATCCTCCTCTACTTTGTATATCTAATTTATTTACTATATTATACCATTATATGTTATGGTAATCAACAAACTAAACGATAGAATGAAAAAAATGGCTATTATTGGTCGGAATTTCGGGAGAAATGCAATATTAAAGATATAAAGACATTGTTATCTATATAATGAAGTAAAGAAAATTGGGGAGAAGGGTTCATTAAATGGAGGAAGGTGGAAACGTGTCCCAATAAGACTTTGATTATGGTAGAATATAAGGGTAACAATAGTTTTAAGTAATTCATCTCTGGCCTTAAAGCCCCATTAGCGCGTACAAGCTAGTATAGGGTGAAGGCCTCTTATGTTACGAATAAAGGCTAACCCAATGATTCTAAATAGATATCTGGTATTCAAAGACAAACAATATACTGTTAACACATTGGGTGAGACAGCTGATAAGGAGGACTTTTAATCTATGAAAATTGAGAAGATAACAATCGTAGGTATGGGCGCCTTGGGGGTAATGTATGGAGACTTTTTAGCCAGAAAGCTAGGTAAAGAGCATGTGGAATTTGTAGCCAACAGAAAAAGGATTGATAAATATAATAAAGAAGGGGTATTTTGCAATGGGCGCAAGTGCGATTTTACAGTGGTTGACGAGGAGGAGCAGGGAGCGCCTGCTGATTTACTGATTTTTGCGGTGAAAGCAACAGGATTGGAAGAAGCAATTCAGACCGTTAGAAACAAGGTATCGGATAACACCATTATCATGTCTGTATTAAACGGAATATCCAGCGAGGATATAATAGGAAGGGTATACGGTATGGACAAGATAATTCATTGTATTGTCCAAGCCATGGATACAACAAAGATAGAAAATCAAGTCAAGTATTCACAGTTTGGCCATATTTGCCTGGGTATAGATGAAGAAAATGAAGATAAGAAAAGAAGGTTAAGGGCTGTACTGGATTTATTCGATAAGGTTGGCATGCCTTATATTCTGGAAGATGATATAATGCGCAGAATTTGGGGTAAATTTATGCTTAATGTTGGGTTAAATCAGTCGGTTATGATATACGAAGGTACATATGCCACAGTTCAAAAACCCGGTAAAGCGCGGGAGCTGATGAAAAATGCCATGAGGGAGGTAATGAGACTGGCTCAGATGGAGAACATCAACTTAACCCAAAAGGATTTCGATGACTATATTGAGCTGGTGGATCAAATGAACCCAAATGGGATGCCATCAATGAGGCAAGACGGACTGCAGAAAAGAAAATCAGAGGTAGAACTGTTTGCAGGAACTGTGATAAAACTGGCCGATAAGCACAAGATAGATGTGCCGGTTAACAAGAAAATTTATGAGACTATCTTAAAAATAGAAGGGGAGTATTAGGTATACAGATCTTAAGGAAGCGGGCGGTATGAATCTATCGCTCGCTTTAATTGTAATAGTGCCCGTTCCAATACCTGACGAGGACAGGCAATGTTAAGCCTTTGAAACCCCTCACCACCAACGCCAAAAGCCTTGCCGGGGCTCAGCCACAGCTTTGCCTTTTTTTCGATCAGCTTTTCCAATTCATCATCCTTTAATCTAAGCGCCGAAAAATCCAACCATAGTAGATAGGTACCCTCAGGTTCCACCAGTTTAACCTGGGGAATGTGACTTTCCAGGAAATCCTTTACAAACCTGATATTTTCCCATAGGTAGACTTTTAACGCTTCCAGCCATTGGGCTCCATGTTGATAGGCAGCTGTACAGGCCACCAATCCCAGGGCGTTTAAATGACTGTAACCGGTTTTCCTGATAGTATTTTTAAACTGTAATCTTAGCTTTTCATCTGCTATAAAGATATTGGATACCTGCAGTCCTGGCATATTAAAGGTTTTGCTGGGCGAGGTACACAGTATGGTATTATTAAGATATACCGGCCTGATGCTGGGGAATATGCTGTGCTTATTTTCCCCGAAGACAAAGTCTGCATGAATTTCATCTGAAACAACTATTACGCCATGTTTTAGGCAAATATCTCCGAGGCGGCTTAGTTCCTCTCTTGTCCAGACCCTGGCAACAGGATTATGGGGACTGCAGAGTAAAAAGAGCTTGACGTTCTCCCTTATAATTTTTTCCTCAAAATCGTCAAAGTCTATGTAGTATCTATCATCCTTATATATAAGTGGATTATTTATCAGCCTTCTTTTATTGCCTAAGATCAGTCCCGAAAATGGATAATACACTGGCTGCTGAATTATAACCCCATCCCCTTTTTCCGTAAATGCCCGTATAGCGGTGGCAAGGGCAAAAACAATGCCGGGAGTTTTAACCAGCCATTCTTCCTTTACATCGTAATTAAACCTGTTTTTATACCAGCTATGTACGGAATCAAAATAATCAGCCCTGCTATCGGAGTAACCAAAGATCCCATGTTCCACAGCTTCAGCCAGGGCTTTGGTAACGGCATCAGGAACTTTAAAATCCATATCAGCGACCCATAGGGGAATCAGGTCCTCTGCCTTTCCCCTTTCACTCATGAAATCGTATTTTATTGAATTGGTATTCCTTCTATCAATGATCTCGTCAAAATTGAAGCCCACTAGGATCTCCTCATTTCTAGGACAAAATCGTATGTTCCAGTAGTATTTTTACCCCTATGGCTATCAATATAAGGCCACCGGCCAATTCTGCCTTGGACTTGTATTTAGTACCGAAAACATTGCCTATCTTTACCCCAACCATGGACAAAATGAAGGTGATCAATCCAATGAAGGAGACGGCAGGCAGTATATTAACCTGCAGGAATGCAAAGGTTATGCCCACAGCTAAGGCGTCTATGCTGGTTGCAATGGACAGGGCACACATGTTGCTAAATTCCAGGCACTGATCCTCATCCGCATTATCATCATTAGGGGATTTGGATTCCTTTACCATATTTATACCGATAAAACTCAATAAGGCGAAGGCGATCCAATGATCAAAAGCAGCGATTGCACCATGGAACTGTATCCCCAGAAAATATCCTATAAGGGGCATTAGGGCTTGAAAACCCCCAAAATATAACCCTATAACTCCTGCATTTTTTATATTCACTTTCTTTATGGGCAACCCCTTACAAACGGCAACCGCAAAGGCATCGGCAGATAAACCAATAGAAATAAACAACAATTCAAAAAAATTCAATATAAATTCTCCTTATGTACATTTATTCTATCTTGTACAAGTATATACGGTTTAAGCTATACAGGTCAACTGTTTTGAAAACCTAACAGGTAAAACCTGTAAAAATATCTATGCACCTTATACCGATTGAATTTATAAGGTGCATAAATTGTTATTTATGTACGATGATATGAAAACAAATACTATAAAAACGGATCTATGTATTATTAATGAAATTTAAATCTTAAAGGGTTAATAGTGTTAAAAAACCATTATATAAGGGTCATGATCTTATTAAAATTTAGTTCCTTTGTCTTGTTTGAAATGGTAAACCAGTCAATAATGGTAAGAATACCGCAGAGCCCTCCGGTTAATAGCTTTAGAACGCCCATTCCGGTATCGCCGATCATAAAGCGATCGATTCCAAGGGTTCCTAAAAAAATCGATACCAATAGAATAGTGGTAGGATCTTTTAGTTCGATGGTTGAAATAAGGGAAAACTTTTCATCATCGATATCCCTTAACCTCTCCTTGAGATACATAATCTTTTCCGATGGGAAAAATTTTTGGTTAGTCATAATGAACATATCCAATTTTTGTGTATCCATGGGATCACCTCCATAAAATATATCTAATTCTACCATATTGAGGATTTAAACGTCAACATTTAGCGAAAATACACGATAAATGTAGAAAGCCAGGGTCACAATCGCTGCTATGATGAGGATACCGTCAATAATCTTTTTATGATTAAATAGTTTCTTATGAAAGCCCAATAAGACGGCTATGATAACCAAACAGGTCATGGGGTTATAGGATAATGATCCCCTGATATCTAACCTCAGCAGTGATAAAAAGGACCGTGTCATACCACAAGCAGGGCATGGTATTCCAAAAAAATACTTTATAGGGCAATGGATTCCTGTAACCTGATAGAGAAGGAGTACAACTAGAATAATTGAACCATAGAGTAAATGTTTTAGTAATATTTCCATAATAGATTTTTTTGTAGGTAGATTACACATGTACATATTGTATACTAAATCTATAATTATTTATAGCATATATTTGCTGATTCTGGTACTTTGTCTATGATATAAATCGAGCCTTATAGAATGCTATTATTCTTGAATAGATATAGTCATAGATGAAAAAGACTGCTAAAAAGATACCGAATACACCGTATAGGGGTAGTTTTAAGGTTATATTTATTATAAAAACCTGGGAATAAAGGATGTATAAGATACCCCCGCAGGCTAAGAAAAATACCCCCTTCAATATTAACTCCAAAGGTATGAGATTAATGGACTCGATATAGCATTTTATAATCCCGTATAACCCGAAGAATACCAGATATGGTAAAAGGGAGATCTTGTTAGGGATGATAAACATGGATAGAGCGGATGTGGTCATGTAAAAGAGCCAACCGCTCTTCATACCGGACTCCAATATTATAAAGGAAACAAATATAGAGGCCAATGAATAGAAAAACAATCTATTGGTGGGCAGGTGAACCGCCAGGTAGAGGCAAATGATGCATAGAGCGGCCAATATGCCTCCAAGAGCTATCATTTTGGATTTCCTTTTCAAGAACTCTCCTCCTAACAACAAGCGATTAGATCGCTACCCAAGCATTCACAGCAGCAATCAGCAGCATAAAGGCAGGTACAGATCTTGCAAATATCGTCAGCTTCATTGGATGGATTGTTGGTTCTATAGACTTGGCCGGCCCTTGTATTTTGGTTCATCAGGTTTCTCAAGGTCTGCTGGTATTCCATATTGCCAGGCTCCATATTTACCGCAGTCCTGATATTTTCATATCCCTGGTGGTAATTGCCTTTTGCCAGATCCACATGCCCCTTAAGAAAATACCATTCAGCAGATCTGGTGCTTATACTATTTAATATTCTTTCGGCTTCATAGATATTACCTGATAGTATGTACTGCCTGACCTGAGCAAAATAAGGGTTGTAATCCCTGTTGGCACCTCCCCCTCCCTGGGTACCACTTTCCTGTCTGTAGTTCCCTTTATTCCTCATAAGGTAATCATAGGCCTCATTGATCTCCTTTAGTTTTTCTTCCGCCAAAGATGAAAGGGGATTGTCTTTATATTGATCTGGATGATATTTTCTTACCAATTCCTTATATGCCCTTTTTATTTCAGCTTCACTAGCCCCAGGTCGTATACCCAGGACTTCGTATGGATCTTTCATAGCTTCAACTCCTTGTTTAAAATCTCATCGGTTTTCTTATACATACCGCCATATATTATATTATCCAAGACTTGTTTGTTGTTTTTTATATCAAGGGATTCATAGGCTATGCAGGCCATCTTGAGGGAATACTTCAAAACAAATCCTACATCTTCCTCAATATATTTCTTTAGGCGATCAGGGTCCTTATTGCCCTTATAGAATTGTTCTACAATTGGGTTGTAGTTTCCGCTTTTAATATCATCAGCTAAATCGTCAAGGGCGTCTATGGTATAGAGCCATTTACCTATGTTGTATCCAAAATCCTCCAAGATATTTAGGACTTTTGCGTCATGAAAGAAGCCGCCTCCGGAAAAGGTCTTAGCTAAAAGTTTAGCAAAGGGTTGGGCAGCAGCATCTATGGAGTCACAATTACTGCTTTCAAGCCCTGACAGCTTTGATAGATAAAATCTCGCATGGGTATCGAGTTCAGGGGACTTTTTCCGGGCTCTCTTATAAGGGTAAAGCAGTAACCAGACTAAGGGTAGATGCTTATAACCCTTGTCGTCCCTGATATCATCCTTAACCTTGTAATAGGAGAAGATAATATTGGCGGCGGCTGCATATTCTAATATCGGGTTGTCCAATATAACAGGGATCTTTCTGAATGGCTTTGTAATGCATCCAGCAGGTCCTATATCTCTGTGGCCAGAGTGGATAGATGACAAAAACAGCCCCAAAAAAGCACAATCATAGCTTAGGGCAAAGCGCGGGATCTGCCCGTAATGGTCGGATATGGATTTGCAAAGACCACAATAATAAGCCCTAAACAGTTCATATTCTTTTATTTTTAGTTCCGGCTTATCCGGCAGTATATATCCAAACATATCTAACTTAAATTTTCCACTTAATTATAATATATATGATAGCAGATATATATATCCAATACAATAAGAATACGGCGCGACATGTATACCTATATAGGGTGGCATATGAATGAAATTGACATTTATAAAAAGTATGCTAGAATTATGTTAACAGCTGGCAGAAGCCGGCTTAACGGCGTAATGCCTTGGAGATATACTTTGAATAATTAAGAGGCTATGTATCTATACCATGAAGGTATTGGCCTTTTGCAGAAGGGCTTATCTTATGGTATTTTTTATTTTCAGAAAAATAGGAGGGGAGAAAATGAGAAAAAATTCAACTAAAAATTTAGTCCTGGCCGGTTTATTCATTGCTCTAGGTGTTATATTGCCTTTCTTCACCGGGAAAGTTGGGGAACTGGGACGGGCGTTACTGCCCATGCATATTCCGGTACTGATAGCCGGTTTTGTCTGTGGATGGCCTTATGGTTTGGTGGTTGGTCTCGTGACACCCTTTCTCAGCAGCTTTACGACAGGAATGCCGCCCATACCCATGGCTACGACAATGACCTTTGAACTGGGTGCTTACGGTCTTATGACAGGGCTCCTATATAAACTGTTTCCCAAAAAGGATATATATGTATATCCTGCCTTGCTCATATCCATGCTGGTCGGAAGGGTTGTAATGGCAATTGCTAATATAATTTTACTGGGTCTGAGCGGGAACGCCTATACTTGGCAAGCCTTTGTGTCAGGTGCCTTCCTAAACGCCATACCCGGTATCATCATTCAGATAGTAATTATACCTATTATAATCATAGCATTAAAAAGGGCGGGCGTTGTTCAGAATGAAGGATAAAGTTAGAAAGACATATGGGGGTAATTCAAGAAGCATACTGCAAAAGCTATATCCCGGGCTTCTTGACAGGATAGACTCACTGATGGAATTGGGAAAACCCATAAATATAGCCATAGATGGCAACAGTGGGGCAGGAAAGAGTACCCTGGCTAATATTCTTGGGGGAATATACGATGCCAATATCTTTCATATGGACGATTTTTTTCTTACTCCAGATTTGAGGACAGAAGAGAGGTTAAGGGAAGTAGGAGGAAATGTTGATTATGTTCGGTTTAAGAGAGAGGTTATAGAAGGACTAATAACTGGACAGGAGTTCAGATATCGTCCATACAACTGTCAGACCATGGCCTTGGAAGAATACGTAACAGTTGTCCCCAGACAGTTAAATATAATTGAGGGCGTATACAGCATGCATCCAACCCTGATAGGATATTACGATCTTAAGATCTTTCTCTCTATAGATTCTGAGAGACAAAGTCGTAGGATTCTTGAGCGAAATGGACCTTTAATGTACAAAAGGTTCACAGACGAGTGGATTCCTATGGAAGATGAGTATTTTGAAAAAATGGGTATACCGGGAAAATGCGATATGGTTTTTAAGGTATAACCTAAACCCGTTGTGCTGGTTTTAAACGTAAATCGGCACAGCGGGTTTATCTGTTAATCGGCTCGTTGCCTATTTATTAACAATTCTCTTTACATGCTCTATTGCCAGGTCAACATATTCCTTGTAGGAGAGTTCCTGGACACCTACTACTACATTATTGCACTTATTTATGGGGAGCAGTATCTTGTGTGCGCTGCTCTGACCAACCGCCAACGCCATAGATGGGGTCACCTCCCCAAGGAGTGCATTGGCTACAACAATTCCCAAAGGACCTATGATGATATCAGCATCAGCGCAATTGTATACAACTGGATTCTCACCCGTCGCGCCGAAGTCTGCACCTGCCTTAAGCATGGCAGCAGTGGCTATGCTGTTGGTGCCAATAGCTATAAGCTCATAATTCGGCAAGACCTCCTTGAGCTGTTCAACAACCATCTTACCCATCCTACCGCCTTGCCCGTCAATAACAACTATCTTCAATATGCTACCTCCCATATAAACCCATAAACCCCCTATTTGGGGGAACAATTGATTATACTTAAGACCTATAATAGCACGACTTTAATAAGGAAAGCAAGCAAAACAAGGGGCTTATGGAGCCCCTTGTCTTATAGAATAACAGGTTACATCCTGGGCGGTATACAAATAGGCTGGCCTATGGTTAAACGGCTGGGATCCTGAATCTGAGGATTGGCAGCGATAAGCCTATCGAGGGGAATACCGAACCGCAGGCCTATTAAATAGAGGGAATCCCCAGGCTGTACCCTATAGATAGTCCCGCCGGGGCAGGGTATAGGACCGGGTACTCCGGGAGGCAGACAGATAACCTGACCAATCATAAGCCTGTTGGGATCTACTCCGGGGTTTGCAGCCATCAAGGCCTCTACAGTGGTGTTGAACCTGATAGCGATGCTAAAGAACGTGTCTCCAGGCCTTATTTGATAGGTGCCTCCAGGGCAGGGTGGGGCAGGAGTAACAGGGATACAGATAACCTGGCCAATCATCAGTCTATTGGGGTCTACCCCGGGATTGGCAGCTATAAGAGCTTCAACAGTAGTGTTAAACCGCCTTGCCAGGCTGAAGTAGGTATCACCCGCCACTATCTGATAAAGGAAACCTCCAGGGCATTGTCCGGGCTGGGATGCTGTCGGTATACATATTATTCTGCCTACCTGCAGGTTCATAGGATCCAGGCCGGGATTTGCCATCATGATGGCATCGACGGTGGTATTAAACCGCCTTGCTAAAGAAAACAGGGTATCTCCCGCCCTGATGGTGTAGAGAGTACCGCCGGGGCATGGTGGTACATGGGCTCTATATTTTGGTTGCATATTTGAATCAATGCTCACGCATCATCATCCTTTCTAATATCGATATACTATATATTATTAAAAAGAAATTTCTTTGTTACAGTTGTGGCACATTTTTGGCTTCCACAAATAAGATGTATTAGACCTATACGCTAAGTGGAAGGGGGAATCTCTTTGTTATCAAGGGATGAGTTTATAAGGATATCTTTGGAAACAAACCTCTTTTTCCAGAGGATTATGAAAGAGCACATGTTTTTCATTGAAACCAGCTTGCAGCCGGTAGAAGCCGCAAACATAGCAGAAGCTGATGTTTTAAAGCGGAGCTTTGAACAATTGATGGCTGAGACGATCCCTTATGCCAACGGGGTTGTCTCAAAGGGGGCTGTTGAATCCAATGAATTTGTGACTCCGTATACCCTAAGGGCTGAAAATGTGACATCTAAACTTACGGGGGCTAGTATCAATACAAGTATCACCAAGGCTGAGGAGCAATTGGTAGGCAATGGCAATATAGACAACCCGGAATGGTTGGAAAAGGCGGTTAGGGAGATAAATGCCAGATCATTAAATATGCTTGGAGAAGTAATAGAGTTTAAAAAGAAACTAATCGGATTATCCTTAGAATGTAAAATATTCATTACTACTTATGATGAATTGTTGGAACACATTACCCGTGAGGCCTTGTATTACCGGGATATACTAATGTCCCTCCAAAGAAGAGAACGTCCAAATAAGACCCTATGTGATGAACTTAATTTTTGGAACAATATCATGGGAGAACATGCCCAGTTTATTGATGGGTTGTTAGACCCAACAGAAAGGGAATTAAAGGAAACTGCTGAAGCCTTTAATATAAGGTTTGAAACCCTGGTTAAGGAGTGTATTGAGACCCCGGATAAGCTAATAATCGAAAAGAGTACTGCGGCCACAGGGGAGATTATGAACTATAAAAAGGCAGCAACGGAAGGATTGTTGGGATGTACGATTAAATCTATTATACTGCCCCTGTTGGGGGATCATGTGCTCCGAGAGGCCAACCATTACTTAAGAATCCTTAAGATGTTACCCAGATAAATGAGGGGGCAGACCGTCTGCCCCTCATTTTTTTTGGACAAGTTGGTAACAATAAATGGAGATTAGTAAGATACAGGGGGCAAAGAAAGGTGTGGAAATTTTTCAATAAGATATTAAACAGGAAGGAAAACCGGCAACAGGATGGGTCAAGCCAGAGTCATAGTCAGGATCAATTGAAGTCTGGAGGAAGTAATAGTGTTCCAAAAAGCGGACAGGAATCAATAATATATGATCAAAAATTTAAAAATATGGGAATATCCAAAAATATCCAGGACAACATTGCCAATATAAAAGGCTCTATGAATAATAACTTTGATATTAGGGTAAAGGAGTTTAAGTTAGGCAGCCGGGATATTTATGGGGTTGTAATATATGTAGAAAGCTTGGCCAATGAAGATATCATCCTTCAACACGTTGTAAGCCCCTTGATGCTATATTCGCCTCCGGAATTGGAAAAGGGGGATGCCATACTTTTTAACACCATCAAGGATTCCATGGTAATAGCGGACTATATAAAGGAAGTGGAAACCCTGGATGAGATCCTCTTTGCCATAATGTCGGGAGATACCTTCCTGTGTGTTCAGGGCTATCAAAAGGGCTTTATCATAAGCTCCAAGCAGTATGTCGGCAGGCAGATCGGAGAGCCCATATTGGAGCCTTCGGTGAGAGGTTCCCAGGAGGGTTTTTCAGAAATACTTAAGAACAATATTGGACTAATCCGAAAGAGAATAAGGGACCCCAATTTAGTTATTGAGGCACATAGAATAGGGCGCAGAAGCGAGATGGAGGTTTTGATAGTATACCTAAAAGATGTTGCCAATCAGGCCGTAGTAAATGAAGCAACCAGAAGGATTACAGCTTTGGATGTGGACAGCATTCTATGTACAGCTGAACTTGGACTGTATATAACAGATGATCCAAATTCCATCTTTCCTCTGTACCAGATTACCGAAAGACCGGATAGGGCAGTTAGGGGTATTATGGAGGGGAGGGTGGCAATATTCATGGAAGGCGGAACTGATGCCTTATTAGTGCCGGTTACAATGCCCATACTATTACAGAGTGCTGACGATTATTATGAAAACTGGTTTGTGGTATCAGTTTTGCGGCTTATCAGGTATGGTGGTATGCTTGTTTCTACATTCCTTCCTGCATTATACATAGCCTTAACCACCTTTCATACCGGTATGCTACCTCTCAAGTTGGTGCTAACCATCACAGGTGCCAGGGGCGGGGTGCCATTTCCTGGAATATTGGAGGCCGTACTGTTACTGGGCTCCCTGGAGTTACTGCACGAGGCCAGTATAAGGCTGTCTCGGGTAATAGGTCAGACCGTATCTATAGTCGGTGGTTTGGTCATTGGTCAGGCAGCTGTACAGGCAGGGCTGGTTGGTCCCATCATGATTATTATAATAGGTCTTACAGCTATAGGTGCATTTGCATTTACGGATTACAGTCTGGGATTAGCCACTAGAATGTTGCGCATCCCATTTATGATACTGTCAGCAACCCTGGGTATCTTTGGAGTGGCAATGGGGATGCTGATATTGCTGATCTATGTGGCAAGCCTGGAGAGCTTTGGTGTACGTTATATAAGGCCGCTGTCTCCATACAGGAGCAAGGATATAAAAGAGACTGTCATAAAGGGTAAGGATCTGGCCAGGACAGAGAGATCCACCTTTCTCTATACCTCCAACGAACAAAGACAATCTCCCAAGGGTAAGAAGGGAGAGCAGCAAAAATGAAGATGAAGTACTTGACTCCCTCCCAAATAATGGTTTTGGTCGTGTCTGGGGTTCTGGGAGTCGATATTATTATGGTTCAGCATAATATTGTGTCCATAGCAAAACAGGATGCATGGATTTCCTTGGCCTTAAGTGGGCTACTGGTATTTATAGCAGCCATACCCATAATCTATCTCATGTTGGCCTATCCCCAGAAGGATGCCCCTCAGATAATCCTGGCAGTTGCAGGAAAATGGTTAGGGAGGGTAATCCTTATACCGCTGATGGTGTTCTTTATTATCTATGCCGGATTATCCGCCAGAATCTTTGCCCAGGTTATCAGGGTGTTTTTACTAGAAAGTACTCCTATGGTGATTACTGTCGCGTTTATGGTGGTTGTAGTTATATATCTGTTAAGTAAGGGGGTATATACCATAGGGGCAGTCCTTGATATTCTTTTTCCGTTATACATAATTGCCCTCATGTTTCTTATTACAATTTCTGCGTCCCAGATTGATCCAAGCAATATACAACCTATACTATTTAGAAATACATCAAACGTAGTTAAGGCTATCATTCCGGGATTCAACAATTTTACCGGATACGCCATGGTCGCATATTTTATGTGTTATACCCAGGAAAAAAAGCCGGCCATAAAGGCGTATATCTTGGGGCTGGGTATCCCCATATTTTTCTATGTTGCCTTGACTATAATATGCATAATGGTATTTGGTGTAGAATCACTGAGAGTGACGTTTTATCCAACTCTGGGACTTGCAAAGTCCGTGGAATTTCAGAGCGGTATCTTAGACCGGTTGGAATCTTTTATGGCTACATTTTGTATTGCCATGGTATTTGGATCCATGGTCATATTTTCCTATGGATCTATAAGAAACATTACAGAGTTTTTTTCCATACCCCCCAAAGGAGAAAAATATGTGATATACGCCCATTTGATCATATTACCCATAGTAGCCTTTGCAATATCTAAAGATTGGGATGTCCTGGAATTCTATCGAAAGTCAAAATACATAGACACGTTCGTCTTCCTGATATTTATACCATTAATGGCCCTTCGGGCGGGTATGAGAAGGAGGAAAGGCAGATGAGAGTTAAGAGAGCTATTCATATATTAATTATAATGAGCTTACTTATATGCACAGGATGTTGGGATAAAAAGGAGATTGAACAATGGGGCTATGTTCTGGGTATAGCGGTTGATCCCCCTACCTTAGGGAAAGGCGCAGGTGGCAAGGAGGGAGAGGAGGGAGCAGCACAAGCAGAGTTTCAGCAGATGGATTTATCAGCTGGTAAACCCACCTATGATATGACCATACAGATCCCAATAATAAAGGAGTCTCCTTCCCTGGCAGCATCGGGTGGTGGGGGAGGGTCTGAGAGCGGTAGTCCGTCCAAGACCTGGCAGATAACCCAAACCGGGGATACCTTTCTCAGCATGGAAAGGGAGATAGAATCCAGGACCAGCCTGACCCTATTCTATGGGCACCTTCAGGTATTGATCATATCCGACAGTGTAGCCAGGGACGGACTAGACAAAATGGCAGACTTTTTTCTAAGGCATAGGGAGATTCGGCCAAAGGTGGACATATATATTGCAGAGGGCTCTGCGAAAAAGATATTGGATGTTAACCCAAAAATTGAAGATCATTCTGCAGCTTATCTAAAACATCTTCTCTTGAATTCGGATAGAAGCTCCAGGATAGTCCACAAAGCCGACTTAAGGACAACTATGAATTGTATTCGTGCCGGGCATGACTTTGTACTGCCCAAGGTAGAGGCCAATAAAGAGGAGATTAAGATAAAAGGCGGAGCGATATTTAAAAAGGCAAAGATGGTAGGCTGGGCCGATGAAATGGACATAGAATCCATAAACTTTATCCGTAATCTATATCGTGGAGGTGTGATTGTCGGCGATAGGCCCGATGATAAACCGGGACTTATTACCATGGAGATAACCAGATCTAAAGCAAAGATAAATCCCAATATTACAGGAGATCAACTGAGTTTTGATATATCCATAAAAATCCAGGGGGAATATGATGGGCAAATTGAATTTCTCAGTGATCAACAGGCAGACAAGGCCTATATTGAGAAGTGTGAGAAGGAATTCGCCAAAGTAGTAAGAGACCAGTGCAATAGGACTATCAGAAAAATGCAAAAGGAATATAAGGCTGATGTCTTTGAATTCAATAAAATATTGCGTATTCAAAAACCCGCCTATTGGGAGGAGATAAAGGAGGAATGGGACGAAATCTACCCCGACGTTAAGGTCAATCTGGATGTACAAGTAAAGCTGAAACAGCTGGGCAATTTTAAATAGACTGCCGAATATTTGCCCGGATAAATCAAGAGGCACCATTAAAAATCCAATTTATGTTCTGCAGACATTTATCCTTGGTATAATATACATGAACCTATACTGCATAGGAACATTTATTGCATATTGACAACAATGGATAAAGAACGAAGATTGAGGCATAAACATATACTGATATAATGCTATACAATAAAATCTAGCCATGGGTAAAGGAAGCAGCTTATACTGTAAGAAATTAATGCATATAGGCAAGGTTTCTATAAAAAGGGGGGGTAGAAATGGCTGATAAAATCTTATCAACAGAAGAACTCTTAAATATACTGGACAGGTATAGTTTCAGGCAACTACACATTCATCATACCTGGAAGCCAACTCACAGAGACTTTAACGGTAAAAATCACCTACAACTACAGCAGGGTATGCGAAACTTTCATGTAAATACCAGGGGTTGGAAGGATATAGGACATCATTTAGCCTTAATGCCGGACGGTAAATGGGTGACCGGCAGGCCCTTCAATTTGACACCTGCCAGCATAAAGGGATGGAATACCGGAGCTTTGGCCGTTGAAATGGTAGGGAATTTTGATAAGCCGGGCACGGGAGTTTTCAATTCTTCAGGCTATGATCAACTTGAGGGAAAGCAGAAGGAGAGCATACTAAAGCTAATAAACTATTATGGACGCCGGTTTGGATATACCGGGATTAAATTTCACAGGGAAGGGCCAGGGGTTGTAAAAACTTGCCCGGGGACCTCCCTTGACAAGGCCAGGATGATAGCAGAAGCAAAAAGCATGATTGCGTCGGGAGGAGAAGATGACAATATGACCTTAAGAAGGGGCGATAAGGGTACAGAAGTGGCTAAGTTACAGCAGGATCTTATAAATCTCGGATATGGTCATTTAATGGAGCCCTATGGGGCAGATGGGAGCTTTGGTCCTGCTACTGAATCGGCTGTAAAAGAGTTTCAAAGGAATAACAGGCTGGTCGTAGATGGGATTGCAGACTCTGCGACCCTGAGCAAGATCAAGGAGCTCATAACGAGTAAAGAGACGGCACTCAATTATAAAGAGTTGTATGAAGAAGCAAAGGCAAAACTTGATGAAATAAAGAAAATTCTCGGATAAAAATAGCCGCTGGGTTGTATAATGGACAGCACAGCGGCATTTTTGATTTTTGTAATAGTACCTGGCAGGTATATATATTGGGAGATAATACTATAATAATTGACATAAAGAAGGTAAGTATGATTTTATAAACCAGTATATCTGTAAATCATATTGGAATCAATTAGCATTTTAGGTATAATGAAGTAAATAAGAATAAGGGCATGGGATCTATAGATGAAATATAATATAGCAGGAAATGGCCAATTCAGACGCTTGTGTTTATGCTTAGCCTTATCAATTGCTTTGATCCTGGCAGGCTGCATAAAACAACACCAACTACCAGGGAATGATTTACCATCCCTACAGACTGATCATATAGAAGATCAGGAGCCGGTTGAAGAAACATTAGAGGATAATGAAGCTGATATTGAAAGTCCGGAAGAAGTAGAAGTGGACTTACATCCCTACGATTTTGTATTGACATTTGCGGGAGATATCAATTTTGATGAAAATTGGAGTACTATGGATTACTACAATAAGGCCGAAAATGGCATATACGATTGTATTTCGCCTGAACTGATACAGATAATGCGGGATGCAGACATCATGTGCCTCAACAATGAATTTACATATAGCACCGGTGGTGCCCCCCTGGAAAACAAGGCCTACACTTTTAGGGCCCACCCGTCAAGGGTGAATATCTTAAAGGAATTAGGGGTTGATATCGTAAGCCTTGCTAATAATCACTCATATGATTATGGCAAACAATCCCTTATAGATACTATGGCTACATTGAATCAAGCCGGCATTTTTTATTTTGGCGCCGGCCATGACCTTAACGAGGCAATGTCTCCTGTATATCTTGAGGTTCAGGGCAAAATTATTGCCTATGTTGGGGCTTCAAGAGCTGAGAAGTATAGGTTAACACCTCAGGCTACGGAGAATTCACCCGGTATATTGAGATGTTATGATACGGATCTATTTGTCCAAGTTATAGAAGAGGCCAGAGAAAATGCAGATTATGTTATAGCCTATGTCCATTGGGGCACCGAATATAGCTACGAACTGGAGGTAGCACAGCTTAGCTCCGGTAAAGAATACATCGATGCCGGTGCAGATGTCGTTATAGGGGCACACCCTCACTGCCTTCAGGGCATGGAGTACTACAAAGGAAAGCCTATCGTATATAGCCTGGGCAACTTCTGGTTCAATAAGAAGACCCTGGACACCATGCTATTAAATGTACACTTCTATGGAGACGATGACAATGAACATATAGAGTTGGAGATAATTCCTGCAAGGCAGGCCAATTGTAGAACCACAATTATTGAGGAACAGTCAGAAAGGGAAAAGCTATATTCATTCTTAGAGGAGATCTCCATAAATGTGGGGATTGACGAAAACGGTATAATATTCGAAACCTTTGAATGATATTTTTTTATATCCAGATAAATGGAAAAGCGCCAGGGGTGTAAGATGCTTACTCGTCCGGTAAGAATCGTCCAGAAGCCCAATATAGGCCTTGCAGAGCTTGTTGAAAGGGAGGTCCGGTGTGGGGAATAATTTATTAAGCGAGAATAAAACCGATATAATGACAAGGAAAAGAAAACTGCTGTTTATAATGGCAGGTATTTTCATCCTTTTAGTCATATCATACATATCCATAAGCCTTTATTATAATACCCATTTTTATATGAATACGACTATCAATGGTATAGAGACCTCCAATATGACAGTAGAGCAGGCAGAAGAGGTGATACAAAAAGAATTTAAAAGCTATTCCTTGAGCCTGGTAGGTCGGAATGATCTGACTGATCAATTAAATGGCAGGGATTTTAATATATATGCAAGATTTGATGGGAGCCTGGAGGATTTACTGGATTCACAGAATAGCTTTATGTGGATAAGTGCACTATTTAAAAATCCCGAGCTGGAGATCAGAACTGTGCCAGAGTATGATGAAGACCTTTTAAGGGATTTGGTTTCTAATCTAACCTACTTTCAGGAAGAGAACATGGTTGAGCCAGTCAATGCCTATATCTCTGAATACAGTAAGGAAAAGGGCTATGAGATAATTCCGGAAGTCCCCGGGGCCTGGGTAGATTATAATATTTTATTTGAGTCGATAAAAGCAGCGATTGACAACTTAGAGCCTATGATATCCTTGGAGGAAATCGGTTGCTATAAGAGACCTGAAATCGTTTCTGATTCCCCCAATCTGGTCAGGGCAGTAAATGAATTAAATAAAATTGCAGGAGCAGAAATAGTCTACGAATTTGGTGAGGATACTGAGATTTTAGACGGAACACTAATAAGTGAATGGCTTTCTATATCTGAAGATTATAATGTGATTTTGGATGAAACCGGTGTGAAAGAGTATGTGGATTATATAGGGAAAACTTATAATACCTTCGGCAGAACACGTACCTTTAAGACCTCCTATGGCACTACCATAAAAGTCAAAGGCGGGGACTATGGCTGGTGGCTTAATAGGCCCTTGGAGTTTACTGAGCTTATAGAATTGATCCTTGCCGGAGAAAAGGTAAAGAAGGAACCTGCCTATTATCAGACTGCGCAGCAATATGGTCCCGATGATATAGGAGATACATATGTGGAGGTCAGCTTAAAAGCCCAGCATTTATTTTTCTATAAAAATGGCAAGCTGATTCTGGAAACTGACATTGTATCGGGGAATCTTGCTAAAGGACACGGGACCCCAACTGGAACCTTTCCGATTCAATATAAGGAAAGAAATGCTATCTTAAACGGGGAGGATTACTCCACTCCGGTGGATTATTGGATGCCCTTCTATCGGGGTATAGGTTTCCACGATGCCTCATGGAGAAGTGAATTTGGTGGGGACATATATAAAACCAGAGGGTCCCATGGGTGTATCAATATGCCCCCGAAGGCAGCAAAAATATTGTTTGAACATATACAACGCGGTGTAGCCGTCGTAGTATATTAAAGGTGGCAAATGGGGATGTATCCCATCTGTTCAACAAACTAATTTAACCTCTTGTGCTGGTTCATAACCTTAGGTAATGAGCTATTGATAATATGATGTTAACGAGTGGACAATAGTCATTAACGACACATGCTCGACTAGCACAATGCTACAGGTTGGGTGTTGCTGTCATCTGTAAGTTATATTTTACATAGATGCTTAAAGTGTGTTATAATTAATTTAATTTCTTACCGGCTTCATACATAGTTGACAAATTTCACAACTTTTACTTCTTGTTTTACAAAAAAAGGATGTCTGTATAAGCCTCCCTTGTTTTACTTGTTGACATATCGACTAAATAGTAGTAAAAGTATCTATATAGACTAAAAAATCAGGGGTATTATGACGATGCAAGAAACGCCCCAGACCTATTTTTGCGGTTAGTTCCGGATATAAAACAGGTGTCGGGCATAAACTGGTTAAATCGTTGAAACCCTAGTGCTGCTATTCCAGTAGCTATAGTTTTATATGCATCAGAAAAGGAAGGGGTATATAGGGTGGATGCAGTGCGTGAAGCGCTATCATTGCTAATTCAAGTCTCTGTATTATTTTTTGAAGTTATTGGGGTTCTTTTAATTATATTTACTGGCCTGAAGGGCGTTTATATACTGTTTACCAAGAAAAAGCCAAAAAAACATTGGCTGAAGCCTCTCTTGATGGCACTTAGCTTTCTGTTGTTTGTAGAGGTCTTAGAAACCGTTATGGCTCATTCATTAAACCAACTCTTTGTTGTAGGGGTATTGTTTGCTTTGAGGGCTGCTATGGTCTTGTTTATTAATTGGGAAATTCAGCATGATGGGCATGAGTGATCCGTGTAACCCAAGTACGGTAAAGATAGGAGGGCGATGTGGTGTATAAGAATCATAAGATAATAGCCCTTTGTATAACACAGCTTCATAATGAAATGAATTGTGATTTTGTACATGCCTTAAACAATATACTCAATGAATCTGGATATAGGCTTTTTATTTACCATTCTCACCTGGACTTTTACAGAAAGAGACAGAATGAAAAAGGCAATGAAGCAGTATTTGATCTCATAGATTTTAATATAGTTGATGCTGTAATAATTTATGAGGAGTCCATCAGAAATCAGAGGATTTCTGATGACATTATCAAAAAAGCCAAATCAAGTTCGGTCCCTGTTATAACCATTGGTGCCACAAAGCAGAGCGACGCAAATTTCATTTTAAATCTCGAAAAGGGATTCGAAAAGGTTGTACGCCATGTTATAGAATTTCATAAAATAGAAGACACTATAATGATTGCTGGGCGCAGGGATAATTACTACTCCGACAAAAGAATTGAAGTCTATAAGAAAGTTCTCTCAGAGAACAACATTAGATTTGATGATTCCATGCTGTATTATGGAAATTTTTTGGCGGAGCCAGCAAGTAAGATAGTACAGGAATTAATCGACAACAATGCTCTGCCAAGGGCGATTATATGTGCAAATGATAATATGGCAATTGCCACAATTGATACCCTGCATAAGAATGATATATTTGTACCCGATGATATTATCGTTACAGGATTTGATGGAATAAGGGATACAAGGTACAATATACCTCCTATAACTACCTGTGCATTAGATATTGAAAAACTCGTTTATGATATTGTCCAGTGCATAGAAAGGCTGCTGGACGGTCAAAAAGTCAATAAAGAGAACTATACAGAACAAGTCATGGAAATCTATTCCTCATGCGGCTGCGATAATGAACCTGATACGGAACCTGGGAGTCTGTTAAAGGTTATGAGAGATAGACATGATAGATTTCTACACTATAACGACGAACTCCATGAAATGACGGAGCGCATATTTGAAGCAAAAACCCTCAAAGAGATTCCCTATATTTTAGAAGAATACGATCTGTATAATTGTTATATTGTCGTTAATGATACCTTTCTTAATGAATCAATCAAATTGGCAGAGTGTATTGAAGGAGAGGTATTTAGCAATAAATCATATTTGCTTTATAAGTCCGGATCCAAAGCTGATAAATATCCAATGGAATTTGATAGGAAGGATATCCTACCGGATATTGATAAAATTCTTGATAAAACGAATCCCCTTATCTTTACATCCCTCAGTTCAAGAGGGCTCCCTTTTGGATTTTTATGTGCTGCCTTTGATGTTGATATAGAAAAATACAGTCTTCTTCCGCAATTTACAGTGTTTTTGAGCAATGCTCTAAACGGATACAGAAGTATCCGCTATTTGGAGGACTTATCCAGGCGCTATGAAAAGCTTGCCAGAGAAGACTCTATGACTGGTTTGCTAAACAGGACAGGCTTTTATAAAGAAATAGATAAACTAAAGGCAGAGATGGATAATAATGCTTCTTGGAACTTTGTGGTTACTTTGGTTGATTTGGATGAGCTGAAGCAAATAAATGACAACTATGGACATTTTTCTGGTGATCAGGCTATTATCGCCGTGGCCAATATCATTAAAACAATACCTATAGAGAGCAAGATCTGTGTCCGCTTAGGCGGTGATGAGTTTTTGATATGCTCCTTATATGAAGACGAGGAGAAGGCCAAATTGATTATAAGAAATCACCTTTTTGATAATCTTAAAGCCATCAACAAAAATGCAGGGTATCCTTTTAATATCTCCATTAGCATAGGTTTTAGTTCCTCCGGGGATGGAAAAATCGATATAGATAATCTGCTAAAGCAGTCCGACCAGTTGATGTATAATCACAAGTTTAAGAAAAGGCTAAGACGAAAGATACAATATGATCAAACCTGAATTATTAAAGAAATAACAACATCCAATCTTCCAGGGTTGGGTGTTTTCCCTTTAGAATGCATCGGTATAGATAGATTCAGGCTTTGAGGATCCTTCACTTTTCAGATGAAGATGGAGGATTATTACTATTTACAGGGGGAGAACCCATGAATAAAAAAGACCTGCTTTCAAGCTTACAAAGGGAGGCAATTATAAACTCTCACTCCCACCATTTACATGATAGGGATCACCAGTCATTGAATCTTGAAAAGGTTTTTCGCAACTCCTATGTCAACTGGTGTCATAAACCTATTCCTGACGGGAATTCTAAAGATGAGATAGGCCAATGGCTGGATTCGGTTAGGAACCGCAGCTATTTTGTATGGCTTGAAAAGGCTTTGATGACCCTGTATGGTATCGAGGAGCATTTGGACGTGGAAACATGGGATATCTTCGATGAAGCAATAGGTAAGGCTCACAGCGATGAAACCTGGCATCTAAATATACTCCGCGAAAAATGCAATTATAGGGCTATTTTTCTTGACGCCTTCTGGAAACCCGGGGATGACAACGGCCATCCGGATTTATTTAAGCCTGCCTATCGGGTGAATAGCATTTTTTATGGTTATAACCGAACGGCAAAGGATCATAACGGAAATAACTTTCAGGTATTGCAAAACCAATCCATAGCAGATATCGATGAATACGTCAGGCTGATTGGTGATGTAATATATAATAAGAGACAAGCCGGCTGTACTGTTATAAAATGCGCTCTGGCTTATGACCGCTCCCTGAGTTTTGGGAGTGGGACAAGAGAGGGTGCGCAAAAAGCCATGATAGACGATCCTGACGAGGGCGATATCAGGGTATTTCAAAACTATGTGTTCGATAAAATATGTCAGATTGCCGCAGAGCTTTCGATGCCAGTACAAATACATACCGGATTGGGATTGATGACCGGCAGCAATGCCATGCAATTACAGCGGTTAATCTCCCGGAATCCGGATACAACATTTTGGCTTATGCATGGAAGCTACCCATGGGTAAGCGATATTGCCGGATTAGCCCATGTGTATTCCAATGTATGGGCAGATCTATGCTGGTTACCATTGATATCACCGACTGCGGCGCACCGCCTCATGCATGAACTAATTGATGTATGTAACACCGACCGGGTAGTTTGGGGTTGTGATACGTGGACGAGTGAGGAAAGCTACGGTGCCCGTTTGGCCTTCCTGGAGGTGTTGTCACAGGTACTTTATGAGAGGGTGGAGCTTGGAAGGATGCGCCAATCCGATGCCCAAAGATACGCGAAGGCCATTATGTACGACAATGCTGCCAGGATATTGGGAGTATAGTTGAGAAAGCATATTTCCGACACCTTATTTTAGAAACGAGGTATAATATGAGAAAGACGAAGATTGTTTGTACTCTGGGACCTGCCAGCGATGATCCCGAAGTCTTGAGAGCCCTGTTAAGGAATGGGACGAATGTTATAAGACTAAATTTTTCCCATGGCGATCATGAGGAACATGGAAAGCGAATAGCCATGGTGAAGCAAATTCGAGAGGAAATGGGCCTGCCCGTAGCCATTCTTATGGATACCAAGGGCCCTGAAATACGTATTGGTGAATTCAAAAACGGGAAAGTCACCCTGGTGGAAGGACAGGAGTTTGTCCTGACCACGAAAGAAATTGAAGGAGATGAAAACAGGGTTACGGTCCATTTCAAGGAAATAACCAAAGATGTCAACGTCGGGACCACCATACTTATAGACGATGGGTTGGTCGCCCTAATCGTAGAAAGTATAGTACAGGATGAGGTTCATTGCAGGGTCATAAATGGAGGCATACTAGGCAGCAGGAAAGGCGTAAATATTCCCGGAGTATCCACAAGCCTGCCTGCTATTACGACAAAGGATGCTGAGGATATTAAGTTTGGAATATCCCAGGATATAGACTATATTGCCGCCTCCTTTATAAGGAGGGCCTCAGATGTATTAGCTATAAAGGAGCTACTATCAGAGCATCAGGGGAATAGAATTAAAGTTATCGCTAAAATTGAAAACCAGGAGGGTTTAGAAAACATAGACGATATAATAAGGGTTTCCGATGGCATCATGGTGGCCAGAGGGGATCTGGGGGTGGAGATTCCAACCGAGGATGTTCCCATCTATCAAAAGGAGATAATCAAGAAATGTATAGAGGCAAGCAAGCCCGTAATTATTGCCACTCAGATGCTGGATTCCATGATTAGAAATCCCAGACCAACACGGGCTGAAACCAGCGATGTAGCCAATGCTATCTATGATGGAGCCGATGCTATTATGCTGTCCGGGGAAACTGCCATAGGCAGGTATCCGGTAGAGTCATTGCTGACAATGGCCAGGATTGCTGAAAGAGTAGAAAATAGCATAGATTATGTGGCTGAATTTGAAAAACGTCTAGCCGATAAAGAAACGAACGTTACCAATGCCATAAGCCATGCAACATGCTCAATAGCTCATAGTCTTCATGCCAGAGCTATTGTAACAGCGACTAAAAGCGGACGTACAGCCAGAATGGTATCTAAATACCGGCCTGCATCGCAGATTATTGCTACTACTACCAGTGAAAGAACCTATAGAGAGCTTTCCCTGATATGGGGAGTTTGGCCATATATATCACCCGATATGAGCGATACGGACAAGATGTTTGAAAAATCAGTAGAGGTCGCTATCAATGCCGGTATTGTAAGTTCCGGAGATACCATTGTAATAACGGCGGGGATACCTATAGGGATTAGCGGCACGACCAACCTTATTAAGGTTAGTCAAATAGGAGATATTTAGGTGAAGTATCGGTCAATAGCCAATACCGGCATATGATTGATTAGCACAACAGGTGAAATTAATAACCAAATACCATCATGGACATAATTTACTGAAAAAATGGTTGATTTTTTTAAATTTAGGGCTTGACAGTCAAATCCATGGGTGGTATATTCATGTAAACCGTTGATGAGGAATTTATACCGCTAGAACGATCTTAAGCGAATCCGGGATAGTGTGAGCCGGACAGATGCCAGTGGCGGTATGTGGGCCTCTGAGGGCAAGGCGAAAGAATTTTCAAGTAGCTAAGACGCAGAGCCAGCGTTATAGGGCTGGGGGTGTGATGGCACCCGACAAAGTGGGTATAGGTTTACTATGCCAAACAAGGTGGCACCGCAGGTTAGCGCCTGTCCTTGAGTATTTTCAAGGACAGGCGTTTTTTATATTCTTCGACAAAACAATGATAATAAGCCTGAGAAATTTGAAAGGAGGATGAGAATATGGGAGACAAATTTACCCTCTATAATTTAAAAGTGGAGGTTGTCGCATCGGATAAACCCATGGTGTGTCGTCATAGGGAGGGTGACTACTTTTTAGTGGTAGGAGAGGATATAATCTTTCCGGAGAACAACTCCTTTTCCATGTATGCCCTCAGTGCAATTTTGCCCTTGCTTCCTGCAAAACAGCGGCAGTTGCATCCAAATGATTGGATGTTATCCGACAGCATGATAGCCTGTCCGGATCCCAATTGCGGTGCAAAATTTAAAATCAGCCGCATAGGAACCAAGGAGTTCAGCCATGCCGAGTGCACGGTGGAAAAAATATATGATGGGGAGGAAGGATAATGGCCCAAAGAATCGAGCTTACTGAAGGCTATACCATAAACAGGGTTATTAATGGTTGCTGGCAACTATCTCAGGGACATAATCTCACCGGTAGCCTTGATATGCAAGACGTTATGAACGCATTTCATATGCTGGTGGAAAGGGGATTTACAACCTTTGACTGCGCGGATATCTATACAGGTGCCGAGGAATTTCTGGGCGAGTTTGTAAATGAACTAAAAAAAGGCAGCGGGGTTTCGCCACATGATATTCAGATTCACACCAAGTTTGTGCCTAATATTGATATACTTAGCCAGGTGGATTATCAATATACTGAAAGAATAATAGATCGCAGTCTCAGACGCTTAAATAGGGACGTATTGGATCTGGTGCAATTTCATTGGTGGGATTACGATACTCCAGGCTGTTTGGATACTGCAGGCTATCTGTATAGGTTGAAGGAGAAGGGTAAGATTCGCAATATAGGTGTAACTAATTTTGATACCGAGCATTTTGCGGAAATAGTTGAGGCTGGTATTCCAATTGTCTCCATTCAGACACAGTATTCCGTCTTTGACAGGCGTCCGGAAAAGACCCTTATAGATTATTGCAAAACTAAAAACATTTCCCTGCTTTGTTATGGCACCATAGCGGGGGGATTCCTGTCAGATAAATGGATGGGAAGGACTATGGAGGCACCTGAAACCCGTTCTCAAGTAAAATACCTTCAGGTTATCGAGGATACCCTGGGCTGGGAAGGTTATCAGGATTTGCTTGTACTCCTTAAGAGAATCGCCGATAGGCACGATGTTAATATTGCTAATGTAGCGGCAAAGTATATCCTCAGCCAATCAGGGGTAGGTGCCGTAATCATAGGGGTAAGAAACAGCAGGCATGTTCAATCTAATATGAGAATATTTGAGTTTGATCTGGAAGATGAAGAGATCGACGAGATCAGGAGTTTTTTAAACGGATATCCGATATTAAGCGGTGAGCCCTTTGAGCTGGAGCGTACTGTCGGATCCAAATATAGAAATATTATGAAAATGAATTTAAACGAATAACAAATATTATTTATTTTTTAGAAGGAGGTCCCGATATGAACAATAATCAAAGGCTTGAATTCAAGGGTGGAATGGTCGTAGCTTTTCTTCCTGTATGTATCTTTCTGTTCTTTTGTGTGCTGTATTTTATTATTTACAAGGCATTTGAGATGCATGCCCTGGCCATGGGCGCATTTGTTGCATTGTTGGTCGGCTCGATATTTGTGAAGAGGGATCATTATGAGAGCTTTTGGGATGCGGTATATGAGGGCGCAAAGGAAGCCGTGCCGGTGGTTGTTTTGCTTTTTACAATCGGAATATTTGCAGAGCTTATAAAAACCGCCAATATCTCTTCGGGCTTTGTCTGGCTGGCAGACTCTTTAGGGGTCAGGGGAAGTTTATTTACCAGCTTTACCTTTTTTGCGGTATGCGTTATATCCTCTGCTACCGGTTCATCCATCGGGACCATATTCACCTGCTTCCCGATTTTTTATCCGGCAGGAGTTCTTTTGGGAAGCAACCCTGCGGCTTTGGCAGCTGGAATAGTCTGTGGGGGTATCTTTGGGGATAACCTGGCGCCTATCTCGGATACGACCATCATATCTGCAGCCACCCAGGAATATACAAAGAAACCAGGTATCGCAGACGTGGGCGGTTGTGTGGCCAGTAGGCTGAAATATTCCCTGGTTGCCGGTATCGCAGCATTTATTCTGTTTTTTATTTTTGGAGGAGGGGGCACAGTAGGTGCGGGAGCCGGTGAAATCCTGGAGCAGAATATGAATCCCATATCCCTCGTAATGTTGATACCAGTTGCGGTTATGCTAGTTGTGGCAGTTAAAACCCGAAATATCTATAAAGCCATTACGGCGGGAATCATCGTCGGAACGGTTGTGGGAATCATCTTCAAACTAATGACCTTTGATGATGTTATATCGGTTAAGGATGGGACGCCAACAGGATTTCTGACCGATGGCATTAATGGTATGATGTCTACGGCAACATTGGTTCTTTCTGTATACGGTATTATGGGAGTATTAAACGGTGCGGGAGTACTGGGCAAAATTACCGATGGCATTCTGAACAGTAAGCTGGGTAAGACCGCCCGCGGTACCGAGATTGCTATGATGCTTGGAATCTCCATAACCACATTGGTATTTGGTGGTGTCACCAGCGCATCCATGACAACCTTTGGAAAGGTGCAAAATGAGATTGGTAAGCGTGTAGAGCTTCACCCGTACCGTCGTGCTAATCTCTTGGATGGATTTGCCAACGCCATCGTATTGGCAGTGCCTTTCCTGAGCGTATTTGTATTTATTGGCGCCTTGCTCACCAAGGGATATGATTTTGTGGAACCCCTTTCCATTACCCAGATCAGCATAAACATGTTCTATTGCTTTACCCTGTTCCTGGTGCTGTTGTTCTCAGTCATTACCGGTTGGGGTCGTATATTCGAAGGTCCCGGAGGGGATCCCGTACAAGGAAAGCAGGGCATACAAGAATATATGGAGGCAGAAAGGAAAGATAATCTACCGGTATAAAGGACAAATGGGGCGAAAGCCCCATTTTTTTATATTGAATAATACTTTAATAGCTTGTGCAAGGAGAGAATTCAGATTGAATGCAATGGATTCCGGTTATATTAAAGGTGAAACAGGTAACAAAGAAGGAGTTGATATATATATTATGAATCCTTGGAGAAATTTTACAGAAGGCTATTGGCAGTCTGAAATAGATGTCAGGGAGTTTATCCAGTTAAACTATAGCCCCTATGAGGGGGATGAATCATTTTTGGCTGGTCCCACCAGAAGGACCAAAAAGTTGTGGGATAAGACCACCGTGTTATTGGAGGAGGAGAATAAAAAAGGCGGTACATTGAACATTGATACCAGTACCGTTTCGACTATTACCTCTCACGGACCGGGTTATATAGATAAGGACTTGGAAGTCATAGTGGGGCTGCAAACGGATGAACCCTTAAAAAGGGCCATTATGCCCTTTGGCGGTATTCGGATGGTAAAAAACGCCTGTGATGCCTATGGGTACAAGCTTGATCCGGAAGTGGAGAAAATCTTTACAGAATACCGTAAGACCCATAATCAGGGGGTTTTTGATGCCTATACCCCTGAGATTAGGAGGGCTAGAAAGGCGGGAATTATAACGGGGCTGCCCGATGCCTATGGTAGGGGCAGGATAATAGGCGATTACCGTCGGGTTGCTCTATACGGTGTAGACCGACTGATTCAGGAAAAGAAGAGGCAATTGGGCTTGTTGGAGACGGCTTGGATGGAGGATGAGATAATTCGTCAACGTGAGGAGACCACCGAGCAGATAAAGGCCCTGGAAGCCCTGAAAGAGATGGCCGGGAGCTATGGATTTGACATTTCCCATCCGGCTAAAAATGCATATGAGGCAGTACAGTGGACATATTTTGCCTTTCTAGGTGCCGTAAAGGAACAAAACGGTGCGGCCATGAGTCTGGGCAGGGTGTCTACATTCCTGGATATCTATATAGAGAGGGATTTAGCTGAAGGAACCTTGACGGAAACGGAAGCCCAAGAGTTAATAGATCATTTTGTAATAAAATTAAGGTTGGTGCGCTTTTTAAGAACGCCTGAATATAATGAACTGTTTAGCGGTGATCCCACCTGGGTAACGGAAGCTATCGGGGGTATGACCTTGGACGGAAGGACCCTGGTAACCAAGACCTCCTTTAGATTCCTTCATACCCTAACCAATTTGGGACCCGCCCCAGAACCCAATATGACGGTTTTATGGTCCCTGGCTCTACCGGAAAACTTTAAAAAGTATTGTGCCAGGATGTCCATTGCAACCAGTTCTATCCAATACGAAAATGATGATATCATGAGACCTATGTGGGGGGACGATTATTCCATAGCCTGCTGTGTATCCGCTATGAGAACCGGAAAACAGATGCAGTTCTTTGGGGCCAGGGCAAACCTTGCCAAAGCATTGCTATATGCTATAAACGGGGGAAGGGACGAACAGCTTGGGTTACAGGTTACCCCTCATTTTGCACCCATCACTTCCGAGTATCTGGACTTTGATGAAGTAATGGAGAAATTTGATGAGGTTATGGAATGGCTGGCCAGGACCTATATAAACGCTTTGAATATAATCCACTATATGCACGATAAATATTGCTACGAGGCCTTGGAAATGGCCCTCCATGATATGGATATTCTCCGCACCATGGCCTGCGGTATTGCCGGGCTATCGGTGGTAGTGGATTCCCTCAGTGCCATAAAATATGCCAGGGTGAAGCCCATCCGAAACGAAATCGGGCTGGCCGTTGACTTTGAAATAGAAGGCGATTTTCCCATGTTCGGTAATAACGATGAAATGGTGGATGATCTTGCCACATTCCTGGTAGAAAGCTTCATGAGAAAGCTGAGAAAGCAGAAGACCTATAGAAACAGCAAACCCACCTTATCCATACTAACCATAACCTCCAATGTGGTCTATGGTAAAAAGACCGGGAATACCCCCGATGGCAGGAAGGCCGGAGATCCCTTTGCTCCCGGGGCCAACCCTATGCACGGCAGGGATAAAAAAGGAGCAATTGCATCTCTCAGCTCAGTAGCCAAACTGCCCTATAGGTATGCCGAGGACGGCATTTCCTATACCTTCTCCATAGTGCCCAAGGCCTTGGGCCGGGATAAGGAAGCCAGAGTTAATAATTTGGTTGCTATGATGGATGGATATTTCCATAAAAAAGGTCACCACATGAATGTCAACGTATTTGAACGGGAAACCTTGCTGGATGCCATGGAACACCCTGAAAAATATCCTCAGCTTACTATAAGGGTTTCCGGATATGCCGTTAACTTTATTAAGCTGACAAGGGAGCAACAGGAGGATGTTATTAAGCGCACGTTCTTTGAAGGGATCTGAGGGACATGGACATAAAGGGTAGAATACATTCCGTTGAAACCATGGGCACTGTGGATGGCCCTGGCATTAGATACGTTATATTTATGCAGGGCTGTCCCTTAAGGTGTATCTATTGTCACAATCGGGATTCCTGGGATCCCAGGGGTGGCAGGGAAATCACAGTGGACGAATTGGTGGAAGACATAAACAAATATTTGGTTTTTATTAAAGGATCGGGCGGGGGAGTTACCGCGACTGGCGGTGAACCCCTGATGCAGCCGGAGTTTGTGAGGGAACTGTTTATAAAAGTACGGGCGATGGGCCTTAACACCGCCGTGGATACCTCCGGGTTTATTGATATAGATAGGGCAGAGAAACTTTTAGAGGTTACAGATCTGGTGCTTCTAAGTATAAAGCATGTAGTAGAGGAAAGACATCGGGAGATAACCGGTGTGGGCACCCGGAAGATAATCTCTTTTCTGAACTATTTAAGAGAGATAGGTAAACCCGTATGGATCAGATATCTTATTATCCCCGGCTATACCGACGATCCTGAAGATCTTAACAGGTTGGCTCTGATGCTAAGGGACTATGATAACATAGAGCTTGTTGATATCCTTCCCTATCACGACATGGGAGCCTATAAATGGGAGGAGCTTGGTTACGATTACCCCTTAAAGGGTGTGGCCGTGCCCACCAAACAGGATATGGAAAGAGCCAAAGCCGTATTTAGAAGGTATGGGTTACCCATGGGATAATGAAACTAATCCCTAAAAACCGTTTATTTCCAAGCCCCGGGACCGGATTTGAAATCTCTGAATTTGATCCGGTAGTCGGGGCGATTTTATTGACTCCATATGTTATAATCATTACAAGCTGACATCGTTTTTACTAAAGGATTGGCTGAATTTTTGATTTACTATAAAAGCGTTGGCTGTAACATATAAGGGTCCAATAAGAACAGGAAGGGTGGATACTCATATGCTAAGTGAACTCATAAAGAATGGATTTGGTGAACAGGAAGGTCTAAATTGTGCAGAAAAGATGCTACATGGTGCAAATGTTGCATACAAATTAGGACTTGATAAAGAGGCGCTAAAACTGGCTTCAGCTTTTGGCGGAGGAATGGGAATTGAGGATAAATGCGGAGCTTTAACCGGGGCCCTGATGGTGCTGGGGAAACTTTTTGTAAAGGAGAAGGCCCATGAAAGCGACAGAATCGGCAGGCTGACAAGGGAATTTTTTAAGGAGTATGGAAAGGAAATGGGCTATATCGACTGCACACCTTTAAAAAAGGAATATAGAACAGAAGAAGAAAAGTGCAATAATGTCATACTAAAGGCTGCCCAGATTCTCGATAGAATAGTTGAAAGGGAAACCAATATATGCAAATAATAATCGCAGATAATGCCGGTTTTTGTTTTGGTGTGACAAGGGCCGTTGATATTACCCTTAAGCAGAAGGATGGGGAAAGATCGGGTAAGACGTATACCCTGGGTCCCTTAATCCATAATAAGGATGTTGTGGATTCCCTGAAAGCAAAGGGGATATATCCTTTAAACATTGATGAGATATACAAGCTAAAGGAAGACGATGCCATAGTCATTAGGTCCCATGGTGTAACGCCGGAAACAATAGACAAAATTAAGACGACCGGTGCAAAGATTATAGATGCTACATGTCCATATGTAGCCAGCATACAAAGGAAAGTTCGAAAGTATCATGATAAGGGTTACCAGATTGTAATCGTGGGTAATAAAGACCATCCGGAGGTCATAGGAATCAATGGATGGTGTTACAATAGCGCCATTATAACGAAGGATGGAAGCGATTTGGTTAAGCTACCCCAGAGGGTATGTATAGTTGCTCAGACCACGGAGAGGCTGTCCAACTATGAGCAAGCCCTTAAGGTGGTTTCAGAAAAATGCAAGGAGGTGGTCTCCTTTAACACCATCTGCAGTGCCACCAAGGAACGGCAAGCAAGCGCTCATGAAGTTTCGAAGGATGTGGACCTGATGGTCGTTATCGGGGGTAAAAACAGCTCCAACAGCAAAAAGCTCTACGAGATTTGCAGCAAGAATTGTAGCAACACCATCTTTATCGAGAATAGCTCTGAACTGTCAGATGAGATATTAAGCAAAATACTAATAAACGGTATTGAAAGGATCGGGGTGACGGCTGGTGCCTCTACCCCTGATTGGGTTATAAATGAAGTTATCGAAAAACTGGAAAGGTCAGGAAGGGAAATTAAGAATGAATAGGGCAAAAACCAGGAAGGTAAGGGTTGGAGATATTGCCTTAGGCGGAGATTCGCCTATAAGCATCCAATCAATGACCAATACGGACACCAGGGACATAATTGCAACAGTATCCCAAATAAGGGATCTGGAGGAGGCGGGTTGCCATATCGTCAGGTGTGCAGTCCCGGACATGGAAGCGGCAGAGGCCCTTGGGGATATAGTAAAGGAAATCAACATTCCCTTGGTCGCAGATATCCATTTTGACTACAGGCTTGCCTTAAGGGCTATAAGGAACGGAGCCCAAAAGCTTAGGATAAATCCCGGTAACATAGGTAGTAGGGATAAGGTCAAGGCGGTAGTAGAAGCGGCTAAGGATAGAGGTATACCAATAAGGATTGGGGTTAACTCCGGCTCATTGCAAAAGGATATACTTCAAAAGTATGGACAGGTATGTCCGGAGGCCCTTGTAGAGAGTGCCTTAAGACACGTCGAGATATTGGACGAGCTAAACTTTGGGGATATCGTTATATCCGTTAAGTCTTCGGATGTTTTAGAAACTATCGAATCTTACAGGCTCCTTTCCGAAAGGACGGATTATCCCCTTCATATAGGCGTAACCGAGTCAGGAACCGTAAAGAGGGGGACAATAAAATCCAGTGTAGGTATTGGTGCCCTTCTGGCTATGGGTATAGGTGATACTTTGAGGGTATCACTTACCGGAGATCCCGTTGAAGAGGTTGTAGTAGGGAAGGAGATTTTAAAATCCCTGGGACTCTTAGAAGGCGGTATCGAATTCATTTCATGTCCTACATGTGGCAGGACCCAGATCGATTTGGTAAAGATAGCTAATGAAGTCGAGGAACGGTTAGGGAACCTAAACAAGAACATTAAGGTTGCCATTATGGGGTGCGCCGTCAATGGTCCCGGAGAGGCGAGGAGAGCCGATATTGGAATAGCTGGCGGTAGGGGAGAAGGTTTAATATTTAAAAAGGGTGAGATCATAAAAAAGGTTAAGCAGGAGGACCTAGTTGAAGAACTTATAAAGGAGATAGAAAAACTTTAAAAGTTAATAAGCCAATGGATGTATTTTGCTGCACGAACTATATTTTATAATGAAATCCACTTTTTACAGGAAAATGGTTTATTTAAGACGCCTTTCATAAATTGAGTTAATAAAGTACAATCAATGGATAAAGAAGTAGCCGTCATTTGGAGAATTTCTATTTTCCAAATGACGGCTACTCTTATATCTACATAATATGAACCTATGACTACTTATTCAAGCATGACCCCCGATGGCAGTTTTGCGCTATAATCAGCCAAATATTCTATCGTATGCATCATTTATCATCTTGTTTTCTTCATCTGACAAGGACCATTCACCAGCTCCAGCGTTCATTATAGCCTGTTCTGGTGTCCTTGCTCCGACTAATGCCACTGTAATACCCTCTTGCTTCAGTACCCAGTTAATGGCAACATGGACAACGGGCTTACCACGGGAATCTGCAATCTCCCTCAGCACATCAACCAGGGCAGCTGTCTTGGGCCAGTTTTCTTCACTAAAGAAATCGTAGAACTTGTCCCGTCTGTCGTCATCATTGAAAATAGGGCGGGTCTTGAACTTGCCTGTCAATGCTCCTGCACCTATAGAGCCATAGGAAAGTACTCCTATACCTTTTTCTATACAATAGGGGAGGATTTCATCCTCGATTTCCCTTTGGAGAAGTGAATATGGCGGCTGTAGACTGACAATTTCACAATACTTAGATGCCTCTTCCATTTGTTCGGGAGAGTAGTTCGATACTCCGACATATCTAACCTTACCCGATTCCACTATTTTACTTAAAGCGGTAAATGTCTCTTCCAAGGGCGTATTGGGATCTGGCCAGTGTACCTGGTATAGATCCACATAATCCGTTCCCAACCGCTTTAGGGATGCATCTATCTCTTTGTATAATAACTCTGGAGAGGAATTTCTGCCGGTTTTCCCAACTATATCAATACCGCATTTAGTGGCGATGATTATATCCTCACGTTTTCTACCCTTTATAGCTTTTCCTACAATTTCTTCAGAGTGACCATTGCCATAAACCGGCGCCGTATCGATGGTATTAATACCGGCATCCAGACTCGCGCGAATGGTGTCTATGCTGGCATCATCATCTGATTTGCCCCAAAAGTCGCCACCCATACTCCATGTACCTAGTGCGACTACGGAACAGTTTAAATCACTAGAACCTAATTTCCTATAAAGCATAGTTATTCCTCCTATTAAATTATTATTTAGTTAACCCTTAGGTATAATTCAATAACAGTTTACCGGTTAGGGAACTAAAATATAAAAAAATTGTCAGCATCACAGCAGAAAATTTAAACCATATTTTATGTAAAGTTTCCTGTTTCTGCCCCTTATATATTATATACATTAATCCTATCCTCTGCAACTACACAAAAAATAGCGGACCCTGATGTAATTATTGCATATCAGCTTAACCCGTAGGAGTTTGTACTCAAACCACTGTTAAAATGCGGAGAACGGAAATGGGTTCTGGAAAGGGGTCAGGCTGTTTATAATCAACTGGGAGAGGTGGAGGCTCTTGAGGGAATAATCCTGGACATATCGGACCGGAAAGAGATGGAGTACGACCTTAGATACAATTATGAACACGATACTTGGACGGGACTATATAACCGCAGGTATCTGTTAGATCTGTTAAGACGTGATATAAACAGGTTGATGCGGGAAAAAAGAGCACTTGTAGATATAAACTTAAGTACTGTACAGTCTTTGACCCTTACGTATGGCTTTCAGTATAGCCAGGAACTGATTAAAAATGTAGCCCATGCCCTCAGATTCCATTGCAGCGAAAATCGTATACTATTTAGAGTGCAGGAAAATCAATTTGTCTTCTATATAAAGGCTTATGAGAACAGGGATGAGCTGCAAAAGTTCTGCAGCGGCTTAGCTGATACCTTAGGGTCAATACTAACCGTTGAAAGGATTGGCGGGGGTATTGGGGTTTTGGAGATAGATGATAATAATAAATCCGATATAGAACAGCTATTAAAAAATCTGCTTATCGCATCTGAGACAGCTATAAACGATCTGGATAGGATGATAGGGGTTCGATTCTTTGATAGGGAGATGGAGACCCAGGTTACTCGGGAAGAGATGATTAAGCACGAACTGGCCAGGGTCGCAGCTGATAAGGAAGGCAATGGACTATTTTTACAATACCAGCCCATATTGGATCTCAGGACCAACAGAATATATGGTTTTGAAGCTCTGGCCAGGTTAAAGGTTGACAACTTGGGCCTTATACCCCCATTGGAGTTTATACCAATTGCAGAAAAAACCAAGCTCATCATACCTGTGGGCGAAAGGATTATTCATCGGGCATTTAGCTTTCAAAGGAAGCTGATGCAACGCGGGTACAATGATATCATCGTGTCTGTTAATATCTCTCCAATTCAGCTGTTCAGGGAGGATTTTGCTGAGTTTCTATGCGGTTGTATGCGCCAGGCAGGGGTAAATCCGCAAAATGTAATTCTGGAGATAACAGAATCGGTTTTTGCCTCCAACTATGAAAATATTAATGTTATAGTCGAGAAATTAAAATATTGTGGAGTAAGAATTGCTCTGGATGATTTTGGAACGGGGTATTCATCCCTGGCACAGAGCCGAGATATAAATGCCAATTATCTAAAGATCGATAAGTCTTTTGTAGATGAACTTTTACCGTTGAAAGAAGACTCAATAACCGGCGACATTATATCGATGGCTCATAAAATGAATCATTGTGTCGTTGCAGAGGGTATAGAGGAGGAAAAACAGAGGCAATACCTATTGGAAAATGGATGCGATTTGATTCAAGGCTACTTAATAAGCAGGCCTCTCGACAAAAACCTGGCATTTGAATTTCTGGAAAAACACAACCAAGGACCATAGCGATTCCCTCCCATATAACCTTTTTTGTGAATTTTAGAGCCGGCTATATTAGAAGTATTTAGTATTTTCTTGACCATCCAGGCAAATAAAGTATATAATTGGCATATGGATACAAAATTTGCTAGTCAGCTGGTGCTTCTAAAGGGGATGGTATCTGGTGCCAGTCGATAATAATGGAAATATAGATGTGGGGTCTATATCTAAAGGAGAGAAACAAAGGTATCTTAGCCTTGGAATCGGTGCCTTTATTATTATAATGATTTTTAGTACGGTGCTTATGCTCATGGGGGGTCAATTCCATGACCCAGACCAAAATAAGCCGATTAAAAACCAGGAATTCGGAGAGAAAACAGTCATTCCAGTCGAAGATATGACTATGGGATCAAGGGGTTCTACCATAATATCAGGCAGGGCCAGGATGTCAAGAAGTATAAGAAGCCTTGCCATGTCAAGTAACACCGTTGATCAGGACGCTAAAAGGATGGGCAGTCTTGGCATGGTCAAGGGGCTAATGGATGGACATAAGAACAAAACCAGTGATAGGGGATTTAAGGGCAATGAACATCGCAGGGGTTATAGGAAAGCCATAACAGCGGATATAAATGTGGAAGACCTGGACAAGCCCCAGAGCCCTTTGAATGATTGGCGTATAATGTTGGTGAATGCTGATAATCCGGTACCGAAGGGGTACAACATAAAGCTTGCCACTATAGAGGGGGCTGTCTTATTTGATGAAAGGGCTGCGGATGATCTCAAGAACCTACTAAAGGATTGCAGACGGGAAACAAATTATCAGCTTAGAGTACGGACAGGTTATAGGAGCAGGGCAATCCAAGATGGTATATATAGGGCAAAGATAAGGAATCATATGGATAGGGGTAAATCCAGGGCAGAGGCCGAAAGGCTGGCGAGGAACTACATCGCTGTTCCGGGAACCAGTGAACACGAGATTGGCCTGGCAGTGGATTTCAATACTCTGGAGGTCGACTTTGAGAATACCCCAGCCTATAAATGGCTGGAAGAAAATGCCCATAAATATGGATTTATTCTGAGATATCCCAAGGAAAAGCAGTCTATAACAAAGATAAAGTATGAGCCCTGGCATTTTAGATACGTAGGTCCTGTTCACGCCAGAATAATGAAATCATACAATCTCTGCTTGGAAGAATATATTGATTACCTAAGAAATTAGTTTTCTATCGTTGTTTTCCATTATAATTAGTCACTGTGTAACGAATTTATGTGCATGTGTTGTCATTCATATGTCCGTAATAGCTATTGAACGTTAAGTTACATCTTTATATAGGAGTATGGTTTATTCCGGCGGCTTCCAAAATACATCAGGAAGCTGTCTTAATATTATCTGCCTCCACAAATTCATTCCCTCGGACTAATCATTCATTATAAATAACCGTTTAAAGGATTGTCTAGTAATTTTGAATATTGTCATCATCTTTCAAATTCCTTGGACTTAAGGAGATGCAGTATAAATGAAGGGATATGGTAGATAATAGTAGAATTATATATTCATGTGTATACGAAGGAGTGATTTTATGGCAGCTAATAAAACTCCCAATGTGATCCTTGTCTACGCCGATGATTTAGGTTACGGGGATCTAACCTGCTATGGCGGTGTGGGAGTAGAAACCCCCAATGTGGACAGGCTTTTGGAAAACGGAATAAAATTTACTGATGGGTATTCCACATCCGCTGTATGTACGCCGGCAAGGTACAGCCTGCTGACGGGGGAATATCCCTTTAGAAACCCCAAAACCCACATCCTGCCCGGGAATGCCCCCTGTATCATAAGCAAGGAGAAGCTAACCCTGCCAAAGGTCTTTAAAAGCGCGGGATATAATACAGCGGTCATCGGAAAATGGCATCTGGGTTTAGGAGAGGGAAATCTGGATTGGAATAAGGAGATTACCCATACCCCTAATGACGTAGGTTTTGACTATTCCTTCATCTTCCCGGCTACCAATGACCGGGTCCCCTGTGTATACATAGAGAACAGAAGAGTGAAAGGGCTTGATCCTGACGATCCCATAGAGGTATCCTATACGGATGAATGCCCCTACGACGATATCGTGACAGCAACCAAAAATCCGGAGCTTTTACGGATGAGACATAGCCATGGCCATGACCAGAGCATAGTTAATGGCATAGGAAGGATTGGCTATATGCGTGGTGGTAGGGATGCCCTATGGAGGGATGAGGACCTGGCGGAAGATTTTTTGGATAAGGTGAAGGATTTTATCAGTGCAAATAATAAAAATCCGTTCTTTATCTACTATGCGCTGCATCAGCCCCATGTGCCTCGGGTACCCAATCCCAGGTTTGTTGGTGCAAGTGGGCTTGGACCTCGGGGAGATGTGATCGCAGAACTGGATTGGTGTGTAGGGGAACTGGTCAGTCATCTGGATGCCGAAGGCCTGTTGGAAGACACCATTATCATATTTTCCAGCGATAATGGGCCTGTTTTGGATGACGGTTATTTGGATGATTCGCCAAGGCTTAATAGGGCTTGTAGGCATAAGCCCGCCGGGCCGCTTCGTGGAGGCAAATACAGCAAATTTGAAGGTGGGGCCAGGGTTCCCTTAATCGTCTCCTGGGCTTCCCATATAAAACCACAAACCTCCTCCGCCCTGGTCAGCCAAGTGGATTTTGTGGCCTCCTTTGCATCAATGTTGGGTGTTGACCTGGATGACTGGGCTCCGGACAGCTTGGATATGATTGATGTATTACTGGGCAAATCCCATATAGGGAGGGAAGAAATATTTGCGGAGGATTTAGCCAAAAGCCATTTTTTAAGGCAGGGCAAATGGACATACCTGCAGCCCCATGAAGGCATCGCGATAAACTACCACACAGATACAGAACTGGGTACATCCCTAGATCCTCAGCTCTATAATATGGAATATGATATAGGCCAGCGAGAAAATGTCGCACAATGGCATATGGACATCGTGGAAAAAATGGATAAGCGCATCCAGGAGATTAAGGCTGGGAAAAGAACAAGATAATATTATATATTTTACATAGTGTATTAAAAAATGAAGGTATAGGACAGATATCGTAGAATTATATATGTATCCCAATCTATACAGAAGGATTGTGCCATAAACAAGGACAGGATTATAGAGATAGTATAAGACATCTTCTTGTATAAGGTTTGGGAGTATTTAGCTTTGCGACAATAGTACATAGGGGGGCTAAAAATGCGTATATCCGTAAATGTTGAGGCTGTTTTTAGTGGATGGGATTTTTTTGATGCTATGGAGGCCGTTAAAGAAGCAGGACTGGACGCCTTCGAATTTTGGACATGGTGGAATAAGGATATCGATGAAATAGACAGGGCAAGGACCAGTCTGGGATTGGAAACTACGGCTATTTGTACAAAATTTATTAGTTTGGTTGATCCTGACAAGAGGCAGGAATACAAGGATGCCCTAAGGGACAGCCTGAAAGTGGCAAAGATTCTTGGATGCAAGAATATTATATCCCAAGTGGGGGATGAAATTCCCGGTATCCCCAGGGAAACCCAAAAGCTAAGTATTGTGGAAGGCCTAAAGTCATGTGTTCCCATGCTTGAGAAGGCGGGAGTAACCCTGGTCTTTGAACCCTTAAATACCCTGGTGGATCATTATGGGTATTTTCTATGGTCCTCGGAAGAAGCCTTTGATATCCAAGGTATGATAGGGAGCGATAATGTAAAGGTACTTTACGACATCTACCATCAACAGATTATGGAAGGGCATCTCATCTCCAGGATTACAAAGAATATAGATAGGATTGGATATTTTCATGCGGCAGGCAACCCTGGAAGACATGAACTAACGACCGGGGAAATCAATTATCCTGAGGTATTTAGGGCTATAAGGGAAGCGGGCTACAAAGGCTTTGTCGGCCTTGAATACTTCCCCTTAGAAGAACCTTTAAAGGGGCTAAAGGAATTAGTCTCTTTGATAGGATAAAAGCATTATAGAATTAGTAAAGCGGGATTCTTGATAAATTTTTACTATTTAAGTATTAAAGGGGGTTATCGTCATGTTTAGAATTGGGATTATCGGAACCGAAAACAGCCATGCTATGGCATTTGCACGCCTTATAAACCTACCGGATGATGCTACTGGACGTCGCCTTTGGGAGGATGCCAAGGTGGTTGGGGTCTATGGACCGGATCTGGAATCAGCCCAGGCTGTGTATCAGGAGGGCAGGGCAGACTTTATCGCGGAATCACCGGATGATTTTATAGGCCGTGTGGATGCAATGATGATTACCTCTCGTAGGGGTTCCGTTCACTACGATTATGCCATACCTTTTATCGATAAGGGTTTGCCCGTATTTATTGATAAGCCATTTACCACAGACATTGAACAGTCCGAGATGCTGATAAGGAGAGCACGGGAAACCGGAGCGTTACTGGCCGGCGGCTCAGGCTGTAAGTACTCGTGGGATGTGCTCATATTAAAAAACCGGGTAGAGGAACTACGAAAAAATAATGCACTGCTAGGTGCTTCCATGAATTTTGCCGCGGACCTGGAAAGCGAATACGATGGATTTCACTTCTATGCTCCCCATTTAACAGAGATGGCTTTGACCATGTTTGGAGATAGGGTAAGGGGAGTAAGGGCTAGCGAAAACAACGGGTCTGTAACAGCTGTTGCCCATTACGATGATTGTGATGTAGCCTTGCATTACACCAAGGGCAGTGCCATGTCCAGCTGTTTGCTGTTCGGCAAGGAATCAAACTATTACCGGGAAGTAGATATATCAATGATCTATAGGTATGAAGTAAAATATTTCATTGATATGCTGCGTACAGGCATTATGCCCCAGAGCTATGAAGCCCTGGTTCAGCCGGTGTATTTCGTCAATGGGGTGCTGGAGTCCCTGAAAACCGGCAGACCGGTAGAATTTCAATACAGGGAATAAAGATTTACTAAGATGCACATACGACAAAAGGGTCACATCAGTTGATGACCAAAATCCCTCAACATATTAATATACAGTATTAATTCCTTTCTGGAGGATATATCGATTTTGGAATAGATACGACCGGTATGGGTTTTAACGGTATTTATACTGATGGACAGGGTATCTGCTATTTCCTTTGCGGTATAGTTCTGGGCATAGAGATCAAAGACGTCCCGTTCAGCAGGGGAAAGGGTCTTTATATTCTCCATAAATTGGCTCAGCATTGGTGGGAGTATATGCTGCTGGTCATTCTTACTGGCAGATATCCTGTTCTGATGGACAAAAAGCTTTTCAAGATCATCTACATGGATGTTGTTGGTACTGGTACCGGCACCGCTTTCTGTGGACGTTATTTTATCAGCCCCTTGGGTAACGGGTTTGGTATAGCACCTGCTTAGAAGGATGGAGAGCGCAATTCCTATGACTAACAGGCCAATTGTTAAGGAAAAGAGTACGATGTTAAGATGGGAGACGGACTTTGTGATATCCTCTTTGGGGATCATTACGGCTACCCCCCACCTCTGATTTATGAATGGAGATCCTTGAGGGTAGAGAGATATATAATTGTGGAAGCCTAAAAATGGTTCGCCCCTATTCCCCTGGTAGGCAGAAAAGGATTTTTTGCTATTGGTTATATTTAGAGCCCCATCCTTTACTGGGCTGTTATCAACGGAGTGTTTGCCGGATAGCATATGATTTTGCACGGCGTCTATCCCGTTAATTTGAGTGAAAAGCATGCCCACAGTTCGGCTGTATTTGGTATTTCGTGGCGGGTAGGATAGGCGAAAAAGAGTGGAGTCTATTTCAAAACCGGAAATCCCAAAGACATTACCCTTGGAATCTATCAGGGGAGCTACACAAAGTATGACATTCTCGTTTGTTTCGTCCATGGTAAAATGATGACAACCCCGCTGCTTTTAGAGCTAAGCAATCCTAGTAGAGCTTTTCCAAATACCTTGGTAAGAACATCCTCTATAAGTTCCGGATTGTTTTTCAGATCGGAAACGTCTTTACCCTGACTGAGCAAGTGGTTTTCTATGCTTTCTGATACCGACTTTGAAAAGGCGACTGTATTCTTGGATATTGATTGGAAGTTTATATTTATATCCCTGGTTAAACAGGCAAGATCATTTTTCACCAACCTCTCATCATGTGAAAGACCGGTGGTGAAGACCCCAGAGATCAAGAGTAAAGAGGTAACCCCCATAATCACGGTAAAAACCAAAACTATCTTAAACATAAAGAGCTTCAGATTCATGGGAAGACTTTGGATCCTGAATCTTTTTGCATTGTCCATTATTAAATGTAAATTACGAGCCAAAAAATCACCAAAACCTTTCATAAGATGCCCTATATACCCTTCTTAACTCGCTTAAAAATTGACTCTAAAAGCTAAACCCATAAACCTATAGACTGCTAAAGGATACTTCAGCTTCTGGTTATCTAAATCCAAATATCATATGTATATAATTAAACTGGTTTTCATTTTAATAATCATTATTATCCTTATTTATCGTTTTGAGTAATCTCTTATCTTATTGGTTAACAGGGTATACTGAAATATTAATAAACGGAAGATTTCATTGATTTGGACTTTGAAAGATGATGAAGCAAATGGTAAAACTACTTACCATCAAGTAAATGACGGTGGCCACTTACTTAAGTTTTTAAACCAAATGACCACCGTCATATGCCATATTTAAATCTTTGTTATATACAGTTAAGGCTTAAAACGCCAGTTTTAGAGTCAATTGTTCATCAGGTATCCAAAGACGCCTCCATGACGTTGACATGTCCGAAGTATCCAGGCTTTAAGGGTGCAGGTCTTTCAGGACGTGTAGTCATGGTATGAACTCGATTGTCCTCATTGCTTCTATCAATAGCATCCACGATTTCAACAGCGTGAAGTGCAAGCTCAGCGCTGCTGCGGGGCTTACGTCCTCTGCGGATAGCATATGCCATGTCTACGACAGCAATTCCACGCCAGCTGTTGTGACAGGGTTCTCTCTTACCGCTCTTTGGCATAATGCTGGGATCGGTATCGCTGAATCCATGAGTGAAAGGAACCTTAAAGCTTTCGGTTCCGTTACCCTTCTTCTGGAGTATAACAACATCGTTGCCCCAGCCGCCAAAGTAATTGGGATCGGGTAAGGACAGATGACCTTCTGTACCGTAGATGTCAACCCTGGGTACCTCAGGACTAAAGGCCTCAGAGCAGACTACCAGAGAGGCATAAACGCCGTTTTCGAATTCCAGGGCTCCCAGCATAACATTTTCACCGCCCTCTGCCGGGATCTTTTGTCCGTAGTTGGGGTGCTTGGTATTGTAGTATTCTCTATCTCCGGTGAACACCTGAGAATAACCGCTAACCCGTTTTACAGGTCCAAAGAGATTAATGAGTACATTGAGATAATATCCACTCATATCATAGGTAATTGTAGTGCCACGGGCACCCATCATCGGATCCCTGACAAAACCTTCAGGCAATGGACCCCGTTCATGGGAACCGTAACCCCTCATGCACATAGCGTAGGCAATAAGCGGTTGGCCGATATATCCATCATCCACCAGCTTCCTGGCAGTCTGCCATGCAGAGCCCATGTAGCAATCGGGAGCGGCGCCAAGCAGGAGACCCTTTTTCTTGGCCAGTTCGTAGTTTTCCTTTGCACCTTCCCAGGTATGATCCATGGCTTTTTCAGAGTAGACATGTTTTCCAGCCTCAAGAGCTGCTTTGGTTACATGGTGGTGGTTCCATAGCTGTGTTGTATTGACCACAAGCTCGATCTCCGGATCGGCGAGAATTTCCTCCGTGGTCATCTGGCGGATACCGAACAATTCGGCACGTGCCTTGCTCCTTTCAGGGATTAGGTCGGAGCAGCCAACAACTTCCACAGCTGCAAAGCCGCTAGTCAAGGTGTTCAGATAGGTATAGCTAATTGCACCGCTCCCTATCAGTCCAACCTTAAGTGGTTTAATACTCATAAGACTATCATTCCTCTCCTTATATTATTTAGGCCATACGGAATCTATGCTGTCGGAGACTATCTTTGCGATGGCGTCGTTGTCAGACATGCCATTAAGGGTCTCGCTGAAGGGTTCTAGCACCACAGGCCCCGTATATTCTAAGCTTTTCAGTGCATTCATAAAGCCGATCAGATCGTTGCCGCCGCCACCCGGCTCTCCGGGATAGAAGCGTGGTGAATCCTTAACTTCGTCAATAGGTACACCCGCTGGGGAATCGTTTATATGGACTATAACGATATCTTTTTCGTCGCGGATATATTTGGAAAATTCTCCGCCCGGTAAACCGGAACTATAACAGTGGTGGGAATCCAGAAGCAGACCCATGTTGCCGGTGCCAACTGCATCGCATAGCTCCAGCATTCCGTCTATGGTATGGATGAATGGATATTTATTGGCCTTCAGGATATGCTTGGGACCTAGGAACTCCACTCCAAAAAGAATGTCATAATCCTTCAGTACCTTTGCAATAAGCCTAAACATCCAGACATGAAAATTGAAATTCTCTGCATATTCATAATCCTTGGATGAGCTCATCATCCAGGTGCAGCAGCGATGAATGCCCAATTTAGCAGCTGCTTGAGCAACCTTTTCCAGCTTAGGAAAGGTGTCATTGAAAGCGTCCCGACTCGTTATCTGTACAGGTAGACCAAAATCGGATATGATTACACCGTACTGCCCCATTAGATCAAGGGCTTTGTAGGTATCTATTCCCTCCGTCTCCAAGGCACTGGGATTGTAGCTTACAGCACCGAAGCCATGCTTTTTGGCAAGGGCCAAGGTCTCTTCAAAGCCACTGGTTTTGATGTTTAAATGCCCTGGGTTTAAAGATTTATACATTACAGAATCCTCCTTTATGTAGAATAATATTTACTGTTTTTAAGGACTTATACTCTGGTATTCTGTAGCTGTTGAGGATAATTATTCTGCATGACCGATTATCATTGGGGTTTTTATCGGCCATGGTGCAGACGATTCTAACAAAAAGCTGGGAACAGTGCAGGCTACATCCATGATTTCCGGTTAAGGACGACTGATTGTCCTATACATCTGCTAGCTACACCGATAAAAAGGCAATTCAAAATTTACAAATGTGTTGTTGCTCTATAATAACCCTATTCCTAACTTATGACAAAACTTAATATATCTAGGTTTATACTATATAAAAAGATATGCTTTGTCAATAAAAACGGTATATATTTGTAGTCTATGGTTAATAGTTACAAGTCTATATGATATAATGATAAAGAGATGAAGTATAGAACGGCTGAAGAATGAATTATTCACAGGAGGAGGGGGCTACAGGTGAAAAGATATGCTCTGGCGGGAGCCAGCGGCAGGGCACTATATATGTATGCCAAGCCATTGGTTACCGAACTGGGGGACTATGCGGATGTTGTAGGGGTATTTGACGTAAATAGGATCAGAGCCAATATAATAAGCGAGGAGTGTGGCGGTATTCCGGTTTATGACGATTTTGATCTTATGCTGGAGGAGACCAGGCCGGATGCCGTAATAGTGACTACTGTCGATGGTTTTCATCACGAATACATTATAAGGGCATTAGAGGCGGGGTGTGATGCCATAACCGAAAAGCCCATGACCATTGATGCAGAAAAATGTAGGGCGATATTGGAGACGGAAAAGAGGACGGGCAGGAAGGTCATCGTTACATTCAACTACCGCTTTACCCCCTATGTTACCAGGGTTAAGGAAATGCTAAGGGAGGGCATAATAGGGGAAATTCTGAATATAGATTTCGAATGGATATTGGATACCGTTCACGGCGCCGACTATTTCAGGAGATGGCACAGGTATATGAAAAATAGCGGAGGTCTCCTGGTTCATAAAGCAACCCACCATTTTGATCTGATTAACTGGTGGATGGAGGATGAGCCTGTAAAGGTCAGCGCTTTTGGAAATAGAAGGTTTTATGGGCCGACTCGAATAAAACGGGGCGAGCGGTGCCTGACATGTCAATATAAGGGTGACTGTGAATTCTATTGGGATATAGCCGACAATGAATTTACCAAAAGATTTTATCTGGAGGCTGAGAGGGAAGACGGCTATTTTCGTGACAGGTGCGTTTTCGCAGACGACATTGACATTTACGATACCATGTCGGTAAACGTTAAGTATTCCAAGGGGGGTATGTTGAGCTATTCACTTACAGCCCATAGCCCCTATGAGGGTTGGAGGGCCGCTATTAACGGAACAGAAGGCAGGATTGAGCTTGAGGAAATACATAGCGGACCAAGGACTAAAGAACCCAGCCAGCAGATAAAGCTCTTTAACCGAAAGGGCGAAGTGATTACATACGATATACAGAAGGCCGCCGGGGATCACGGCGGGGGAGACGAGAGAATAAGAAGGATGATTTTTGTAGGCGATGTTCAGGATCCTTTGGGACATAGGGCGGATTCATGGGCAGGTGCCATGTCCGCTATCATCGGGATCGCCTCTAATATATCCATAGCAGAGGGAAGGACTGTCGATGTAAGTGAACTAATAAAAAAATAGAAAGGGGACTTAGGCTATGATAAGAGTTTTTAAGGATTCCAAAGAACTGGGTAAGGAGGCAGCCAAGTACAGTGCGGAGATTCTAAAGGAGGCCATTGCTAAAAATGGAGAGGCCAGATTGATCCTATCTACCGGAGCGTCTCAAATGGACACGCTGAAGCATCTTGTAGAGATGGATGTTGATTGGTCCAAGGTGGAGATGTTTCATCTGGACGAATACATAGACCTTCCTGAATCCCATCCGGCAAGCTTTAGAAGGTATCTCAAGGAAAGGTTCACTTCCTTGGTGGATCTTAAGGAAGCTCACTTTATAAGCGGGGAAGGGGACATTGAAAAGACCGTAAGAGATCTGACCGAAGAGATTAGGCGCAAACCTGTGGATCTGGCCCTGATAGGCATAGGGGAGAATGGCCACATTGCCTTCAACGATCCGCCGGCGGATTTTGATACCAGAGAAGCCTTCATTGTAGTGGACCTGGACGAGCGCTGCAAAATGCAACAAGTGGGAGAGGGATGGTTCCCTACCGTTGATGATGTGCCAAAGCAGGCCATAACCATGACCTGTTATGAGATTCTTAGAAGCAAGGTTATCGTATCCTGTGTTCCCTACAAGGTTAAGGCGGAAGCTGTCAAAGCTACCTTGGAAAATGACGTAACCAACCAAGTCCCGGCAACCTTACTTAAAACCCATAGTAATTGGACACTGTTCTTAGATGAGGATTCTGCTTCCCTGATAGATATAAAGGAGTATGAATAGAGTATAGATACCGATAAATGGAGGGTGGTTATTTTGGATAAGGTTAAATTATTCCAACATGCTTCATCACCTGAGAGCCTCGGGATTCCATCTTCGGCTATCCTTAGTTTCCTGGAGAGGATCGACAGGGAGCAAACATGCATGCACGGATTTTTGTTGCTAAGAAAAGGCCAAATAGCAGCTGAGGGCTATTGGGCACCCTATTCAAAGGACAGCATGCACAGGATGTATTCTGTAAGCAAGAGCATGGTATCCCTGGCCATAGGTTTAATGATTGAGGAAGGAAAACTAAGCCTTGAGGATAGAGTAGCAAGTTTCTTCGAGGATAAGGTACCGGAAAATCTGCACCCCTATCTGGCCGAGTCCACCGTAAGAGATCTTTTGATGATGGCAACACCCCATAGCGAAAACTCCTATACGCGATACGACAAGGATTGGGCGGCAACGTTTTTTCATAAGGCACCCTCACATCCGCCCGGAACGATATTTTCCTACGATACAGCGGCCACAGTCATTTTAAATACCATTGTGGAGCGGATAAGCAAAGTTCCATTCCTCGAATATATGAGGGATAAACTCCTTGACCCTATTGGGTTTTCCAAGGATGCCTGGTGTATTAAAACACCTGAGGGCACATCCTGGGGCGGTTCAGGAGTAATATGCACCCTAAGGGATATGGCCAAATTGGCATATGTATGTTTGAATAAAGGCCGCTGGGAGGACCGCCAATTAATATCGGAAGAGTACATCAGGGAGGCGACTTCCAAGCAAATAGACAATTCCATCATAGGCAGGCAGGGTTATGGATATCAGATATGGATGCAAAGGGAAGGCGGATTTGCCTTTATAGGAATGGGGTCACAATATGCTCTATGCTTCCCGGACAAGGACCTAATATTTGCCTGCATATCCGATACCCAAGGTGCTGGACCAACAGGAACGGGCGTTATAGAACCCTTCTATGATGAAATATTCTATAAGGTTAAGGATAGCCCTCTACCAGAGGACGCCAAATCCCATACAGCTTTGAAGGGAAAAATTCTAGATCTCAAGATTTTGCCACAGCGGGGAAATCTTGCATCACCTTATGCAGAAAGGATTAGCAACAGGTGGTATACACTGAACGAAAACCCCATGGGGATCACCAGGATGCGTTTGACCTTTAATGGAGATGAGGGCATATGGGAATATGAAAATGCATCAGGGCATCATACCCTTAACTTTGGTCTAGGCAAAAAGGTTCCAGGGGACTTTCCCCAGAGGAATTATTTCGATGAAAGGATCGGGACTGCATCAGGTCGACGGTATAAATGCCTTGCATCAGCCGCATGGGTGGAAGATCATAAGCTGAACATGCTGGTATATATAACCGATATTTACCTGGGTACCCTAAAAATCACCTTTGCCTTTAAGGGGGATGAGATATCCATATTTATGACAAAAGTAGCTGAATGGTTTCTAGACGAGTATGAGGGATTTGCAGGAGGCTATCTGAGTTGATTCACTGCATCTGAAACAGATGTATGGTCTTTGTTGCAAAATTATAGACAGGACATAAAATGGAGGGGCTAGTATGGGAAAGGAAAAATGGTATCAAAAGCAATTGCGAATGGTTCAAACTGTCCTCAGGGAGCCGGATGCAGTTAATTATGATGCTAAAGCTGTGGTGGAATATCTCAGGGAGATCAAGGCTAATTGTATTATCGCCCATGGTGGCGGGGATACGGATTTCTTTATAAGCAACCTGGAGCTGGCAAACCCAACCCCATTTTTGGGAGAGCAGGATATTCTTGCCGATCTGGTTGAAGAGGCCCACAAGAATGGGATTAAGGTTATTGTCAGGGTTGATTTCAGAGGAGTACAAAGGGAAAGGTACGATAGATATCCACACTGGTTTGCATTAAACGCCGATGGCACCCCTATTTACTCCAAGGAGTTTGACCTGTATGTACCTTGCTATAACAGCTTTTATGTAAATGAATATGCCGTTGACTATATAAGGGACTTGATGGACAGATATGATATAGACGGTATCTGGGAGAATGCAATAGGGTTTGGCGTAGGCCCATGCTATTGTAAGGCTTGCAGAGATCGTTATAAAAGGGATACAAACAAGGAGATTCCTCAGGGTGCAGACTACTATTCCAGAGAATTCGATGAGTATAGGCTTTGGAAGGCAAAATGCGCAGATGAGCACATAGAACTGATGAGAAACACCGTGAAGGAATATGGGGATGAAAAGGCCTATTGTGCTGAAATATTTGGAATGTTCCATGCCCATAGGGCAAAGTCCACGGGGATCGACCTGTACAATGCCAGGGAACACTTTGATTTTCTGGTAAGCCCGAACTTTTTATCCACCCATAGTGCAACCAAGGGGCATTACCACCAGCTGACAACTCCTGCCTCAGCCATACGCTTTATGAAATCCGTGAACAGGGATAAACAGGCGGTGGTACTATACGGCAACAACGGAGGAAAGTGGAGATATGTTATAGAGCCGCATCTGGAGTCGAGGATATGGTTGTGGGAGACCGTGAGCGTAGGCGGTGGATTATGGAATTGCATGTTCAACGGGCAACATCCCGGTGCAACCTTTGATAACAGGAACTCATACTTGGAAAGGGATGTCTACCATTACCTGGCGGATAATGAGGAGATATTGGAAACCCAGATTCCAAGGGAGGAAGTAGGTATATATTTCTCCAAAGCAAGCCGTGACTATCTTGCCGACGACGATGAGGACAAGGATGAATATGGGGTATTTATAAAGGGAATAGAAAATGTTCTTATAGATAACCATGTGCAATACGGTTTTTGCCCCGACATCAACTTTACTCTTGATGAAGTAAGCAAGTATAAACTGCTAATAATACCAAACGGTGCATATCTATCTGACGAACATATAGAGATAATCAGAAAATACGTTTCCATGGGCGGCGGGCTTATAGCTTCCTATAAAACTTCCCTGTATGATGAGAAGGGAAATAAGAGGGAAGACTTTGGGCTCAGAGATCTGTTCGGCTGCAGCTATACCGGAATCAAGAAGGATACCCAAATAGATTGTTATCAGATGCTGAAAGAACCGCATGCCATAACTTCCGGATTTAAAAATACATCTTTGTTGATGAATGATGGATATACATTGCTGTGCACACCCATAGAGAAGGAAAACTATAATGTAGTCTGCACCTATGTTCCAAAGATCCCAAATCAGCCGCCACCAAAGGCCTGGGTAAAGGATATGAGAACTCCCTATCCTACCATCATAGCGGGGACATACGGAAAGGGTAGGGTGGTATACTTTGCCAATCAAATGGATAAGCTGTGCTATACCAACGGCCATGAGGATTTTATGGATCTGGTATACAATTCCATTTTGTGGACAAAAAACGGTGAATTATCCATTGAAACCAATGCACCGGATAGTGTACATATAGCCTTGACCGAAAATAAGGATGATAATAAACAGGTAGTTTTATCCTTAACAAATCATACTTCAAAGCCCAGAAGACCCATAAGGCAATTGCTTCCGGTATACGATTTTTATGTAGACTGCAGATTAGATGGGGATTCCTTAGAGGATTATAATATTCTACGCTCAGACGGTGATATTTCCGTACGGGAAATCTCCAAAGAAAAGGGGATGCTGACTGTAAGGATAGAAATTAAACGACTTGATGAATTTGCCAGCATATATCTCCGTGCAAAATAGACAGGTCTACAATGACATTATCAAAGAATGAAACAGGGATCTCTAATAGAGGATTTACCATCTTAAGCAGATACCATGCAACTATAACCCATAGACTTAACTTCATTATGGTCTATGGGTTATAGATTAACCCTCACAACTGATGTTTATGTTAGCTATTTGTATGTATGCAACTTGACATATCAGTACAGCTGCTGGGGGGGATGGATTTGTGGAAGCTGTCGGATTAAACCATTCTCCCATGTAAAGAAGTAGCTGGCGTTCAATAGCCATTACCAACAGATGATTGAATAGCATAGCGTTGTAGATTATGTAATAGAAGGTGAGATATCATGGAATATACGCAGTTTGGCAAAACAGGTGTTATTGTAAGCAGGATTGGGTTTGGTGGTGCCGCCGCAGGATTAAAAAACTATCTGGCAGAATACGATCCTGAGAGTGAAGAAGCAAGAAAGAATGTGTATGCGGCACTTGAGCTGGCTGTGGAGAAGGGTATTACTTACTACGATACAGCCCCTGGCTATGGGAACGGCCTTTCAGAAAGGATTTTTGGGGATGTATTATCCAAGGTAGATCCTAAAAAGATTTTTTTAGCGACAAAGTGCTTTCCCTTTGATAACGAATCCCTGGGTTTATCCGACTATGATTATGTCATGTATTCAGTTGAGGGAAGCCTAAAGAGGCTTCACAGAGATTATATTGATCTCCTGCAACTACATGGCAATTCTTACACTGAGGAAGCAATAAACCGAATCCTGGGGAAAAATGGTGCCCTTGCAGCCTTAGAGCAATTAAAAAAGGATGGTGTTATCAAATATATAGGTTTTACCACAGAGGACAATAATGCTGCGGTCTATGACCTGATTAACACCCAACGCTTTGATGCCATTCAACTATGCTATAACTTTATATTTCAACACCCCTACGAGCCCAGCAGACCCTTTGGCAGCTTATTCGAAGCTGAGAAAAAGAAAATGGGGATCGCAACCATGAGGACCACCACATCAGGGATTTTTCAGAAATGGATGCGCATGATACGCCCGGATGATACCTTTGACTATACCCGCGCATTAATTCAATTCGTACTATCAAATAAACTTGTCGATGTAGCCCTAATTGGGATGCGTACACCTGATGAGGTATTACGAAATATCGAAATAGTGGAGGATAAATCCGGACGAATAGATTTGGACATCTTGCATGAAAGATATGTATGACTTCCGGGGCCTATTTACTACATAACCACATAAAAGGACTTGTGTATTGTAGGAAAATAGTTTATTAAGATTGTGGATCAATTGTTATTAACAGTATAGGAGGGATAAAATGAATATTTTTCCCCATATTAATGGATCGATAATCGACTATGATATCCTTGTCATAGGACACTTAAAATGGAACAGATATTTCAATGAAAGTCCCCAGGACCCACCAAGGGGAGATCCGTCTACCTGTACTTCCGTTTTAATAAGAGGTTATGACAAAGACGGTAAGGAATATGTGCTAATTGTTGATCCAACTTTGAGAATATCGCCTGAGGATTACTACTTTGATTTAAACAGGAGGACAGGGCTTAGACCTCATGATGTTACGCATCTTTTCTGCACCCATCATCACGGGGATCATATAGAAGGCTTTAAGTACTTTGAAAATGCAAAATGGTGTACATCAAAGGAGGTTGCCAAAGTTTTAAGGAATAATGAGAGCATCGACGGTTCGAGACTTGTTCCTGTTGAAGGCGAGTTTTTGCCGGGAGTATATGCCCTCCCCTTACCGGGACATACGGACAGCCTTCATGGTATTGCTTTTCAACATAAGGGTAAAAGGATTCTTGTAGCAGGCGATGCTGTTATGACCAAGTATCACTATGAGGATAACAAAACGGAATTTCAGCCGGATCCGAAGATGAAGGAAATAGCGGCACAGACCATAATGAATTTAAAGGAGAGCTTCGATTTAGTGATTCCCGGCCATGATAATGTTATCGTAAATTGATTTAAGATAATAGTATATTAGTGCTTTTTATTGGCTGAGATGGTAGCCATGATAAGACAGGCAGGTACAGATGACAGTAAAGCAGTAGCAAAATTGGACACCAATTACTAATCATGTACAGTATAGGAGTCTTTATGAAAACATTATCAAATCAAAAATTTAGGGTTTTAATTCTAATATCCATATGCCTTATCTTGCTGATAGCGTGTACTGTAGATAATACTGGGTGGGAAGAATCTGGATCTACTAAGGGTATATCCGGGGCTGAACAAGTGGAATCCGGCTCTGTAAATGGGCCGGAAAATGCGGAAACTACCCTTGTTCAACCGGCAATAGATATTATTGAAGAAGGCAACTCTGTTGGAGAGGGCAACATTCCCAAAGAGAAGGATGCGGCACATGAAAATAATATAGATAGAGATATGGAGGAGTATATTACATATTTTGAAGAGAAGTATGCCGACGTTATTCCCAATTCTTGGGGAGAGAGGGTTGAGGGTGTTGTTACCGAAATAGACACAGATGATAGGGTAATAGCACTTACCTTTGATGCATGCGGTGGAAAAAGTGATGGCTATGATGAGAAAATTATAGAATTTTTAATCAGTCAAGGGATTCCCGCTACCCTGTTTGTTAACAGCCGATGGATTGATAAGCACCTGGATGTATTCCTGGATTTGGCTGCCAATCCCCTTTTTGAGATTGCCAATCATGGATACCTGCATAAGCCCCTTTCGCTAATCGGTAAATCGGCCTATGGTATTAGTGGTACACAGGATATTAAAGAAGTTGTAGAAGAAATATTGTACAATGATGAAAAAATACACCGTATAACAGGGCATAAGCCCAGATATTTTCGTTCAGGTACGGCCTATTATGATGAAGTTGCTGTTGAGATTGCCGGAGAGCTGGGCTATATGGTTGTAAATTATAATGTCTTAGGGGATGCCGGCGCAACCTTTAACAAGCAGCAAATCATTAGGGCATGTGCCAGTGCTAACCCAGGTGCCATAATACTCTTTCATATGAATCGACCGGAGAAAAAAATTGCGGAAGGTATAATTGAAGGAATTACACATTTGCTCAATAAGGGATACACCTTTGTAAAACTGTCTGACTATCATGATTACTTAAGATAATTTATTTATCAAAACAGAATTTGTCTTAACAAATCTATAAAATCGTATAGCCATGATCTGGATGCAAAATGTTTTTGTAATTTGACCCAGGTCATTTTTTTTGCCTCAAGGGAATGCTAAGATATACATGCAGAACAAACGGAATTAACAGGGAGCTTCAAAAATGCCTTGTTCGATAAGCCAGATAACAATGCTGATGATTTCATTTTTTTAAGTTCAAATGATCGACTAGATATTGGAGAATGCCTGATACGATTTTATAGAAGGAAGTTTTATGGTCGAATGTTTTATTTAATTGATAGGATGAAATGGTTTAACACCTTATGGAGATGGTGTAAGGAGATACAAAACCTGCCCTGTGGGAGATAATCAAAAAAGAGAAAAGGAGTAAGGATTATGACAACATTTAATAGAGTAAAGGAAGAAAATATGAAGAAGTTGGAAATGTATGTACCGGTGGTTGCACGTGTTCATGGCGGAAGCCACCCGGAATTTCACAGTGTGCGAAAGATATTTGATGAGATCAATGAAAAGATTATGAAAACGGGACCGGAAAAACCCAAATTGGATAATGAGTTCAAACAATTGCGCGAAATCACGGATAACTATACCGTGCCCAGCGATGTATGTGAAACCTATGAGGCTGTATACAATATGCTTTCTGAGTTGGATGAAGCTTATGAAGTATCGAAGTGATAGCAATGATTCGTTGGTAAAAAGCCTGGTTGTCTAATCTAGGCCTAAAAAGGAAGTGATAAAATGCAACGGTATATTTTGAGAAATAAAAACAGTATTACGTTAATCAGTGGTATTTTGATTGCGATTGGATTTTTGAGTAAATGGACCATGAGCAATATGACGGTGTTTACCTGGTCATTAATTGTGGCATCTGTTTTAGGCATAGCCCCTATTATCATCCAGGCATATCAGGCTTTAATGGTAAGGGTAGTGAGCATTGATGTCTTAGTTACAATCGCAGTCCTTGGAGCATTTTTGATTCGAAACTATGAGGAATCAGCCATTGTTACCTTCCTATTCCTCTTCGGTGCCTTTTTAGAGCAGCGTACCCTGAATAAGACCCGGTCAGCTATTAAGGAGTTAACGGAGATGGCCCCGGAAAGTGCACTAAAGCAGATGGAAGATGGAGAATTTGCAGAGGTTGAAGTGGACGAAGTGGATGTAGGAGATATTCTTCTGGTTAAGACCGGCGCCAAGGTACCTGTGGATGGTACGGTTATATCCGGTGAGGGTAGTATCAATGAGGCGAGCATCACAGGAGAGTCCATACCCGTTGTCAAGGAAGAGGGTTCCAATGTATACGCGGGTACGATCCTGGATAACGGTACTATACAGATTGTGGCCGATCGCGTGGGCGAGGACACAACCTTTGGTAAGATCATTGAGCTGGTAGAGGAAGCGCAGGATTCAAAATCCGAGACAGAACGCTTTATAGATCGCTTTTCCAAGTACTATACACCGGCAGTTCTTGTCTTGTCCTTTATAGTATGGCTGTTCTCCCGAAATGTTGAGTTGGCAATAACCATTCTGGTCCTGGGCTGTCCCGGAGCTCTGGTAATCGGTGTTCCGGTATCCAATGTGGCGGGCATTGGAAACGGGGCACGAAATGGAGTACTGCTAAAGGGTAGCGAAGTAATTAGGGATTTTAGCAGGTTGGATACCATGGTATTCGATAAGACTGGGACGTTGACTGTAGGGAATCCATCGGTCTCAGAATCGGTCTATTATGGAGACAATATCCAGGAGGCCATGGGCTATCTGGCAAGTGTTGAACGTGAATCGGATCATCCTTTAGCGAAAGCGGTACTGGAGGAGATCGGGGAAACCACATTCTCACCGGTTGAAAACACAGAAGTAATAAAAGGTGGAGGTATTACAGCCAAGGTCAACGGTCACAGAGTAGCTGTGGGAAATGTCGCCCTGATGGAGCAGGAAAATGTTGAGCTAAATGAAGAAGCCAGGGCTGATATAGAGCGTTTGGTAAAGGGCGGCAACTCCCTTGTATTAACTTCGATTGACGGAGAACTTAAAATACTGATGGGAGTTCGCGATCAGATACGTCCAGGTGTTAAGGAGGACCTGCAAAGGCTAAAGAGGCTGGGGGTCAAGAATCTGGTTATGCTTTCAGGCGATAACCAGGGAACCGTTGAAGTGGTCAGCCGTGAATTGGGCCTGACCGAAGCCCATGGGAACATGCTGCCGGAAGATAAATCAGCCTATGTGAAGCAGCTGATTGAGGAAGGGCAAATAGTTGCCTTCATTGGAGATGGTGTCAACGACAGCCCTTCACTGGCACTGGCCAATATCGGCATAGCCATGGGAGGCGGTACTGACGTAGCTATTGAAACTTCGGATGTTGTTCTGATGAACTCAGATTTCAGCCGCCTACCCCATGCCCTTGGATTAACGAAGGCTACAGCCAGAAATATGAAGCAAAACATAGCCATCGCCCTGGGTGTAGTATTAGTCCTGTTAGCAGGTGTGTTATTTAGCGAATGGGTGAGTATGTCAGTTGGAATGTTGGTTCACGAAGCCAGCATATTAGTAGTTATATTAAATGGTATGAGATTATTGCGTTACGGCCTAAGGAGAAACAGCTAAAGAGTACGGTTGATCGGGTTATAATCTCCGGTTTGACAATGGGCGATCCTTAAAATATTATATACGTATCAGTAAAAACAGCTGCTATATATAGAACAAATAACTTAAGGGAGGCCTATTATGGGTAAGAAAACGGGGAAGATGTTTAAAAGAATCCTTTACGGCGGGGATTATAACCCCAACCAATGGCCCAGGGAAATCTGGGAAGAGGATATGCGTATCTTTAGGAAAGCACATATAAACAGTGCAAGCATCAATATCTTTTCCTGGGCAAAGATTCAACCATCAGAGGAAACCTATTATTTTGACGAGCTGGATGATATCGTCGAGATGCTAAGCAAGGAAGGATACGATATCGTCATGGCCACATCAACGGCAGCACTGCCTGCCTGGATGGTAAAGCGCTATCCCGAAGTGACTCGTACGGATTACTATGGACGCAAGCATAAGTTTGGGCAGCGTCATAATGCCTGTCCCAATAGCCTGGTCTATCAGAAGTATGCCAAGGCCCTGGCCGAAGAGCTGGCAAAACGCTATGGTAAGAATAAGAATATCGTTTGCTGGCATGTAAACAATGAATATGGCGGAGAATGCTATTGTGAAAATTGCGAGAAAGCATTTCGAGTTTGGCTAAGAAAGAAGTATAAGACCATTGAGGCCTTAAACAAGGCATGGAACATGGAGTTTTGGGGTCATACCATCTACGATTGGGACGAGATTGTATTGCCAAATGCCTTAAGCGAAGGGATCGGGGAGGATAAGACGGCCTTTGCCGGAATCTCCATTGATTACCGCCGCTTTAATTCCGATAGCCTGCTGGAGAATTTTAAGATGGAACGGGATGCTATCCGCAAATATGATCCCGATACCCCAATCACCAACAATCTAATGGGTACATATAAGGGTTTGGATTATTTTAAGTGGGCAAAGGAAATGGACATAGTATCATGGGACAACTATCCTGCCTATGATACCCCATGGAGCATGACGGCCATGCGGCATGACCTGATGAGAGGGCTTAAGGGTCAGCCCTTCATGCTTATGGAACAAACGCCCAGTCAACAAAACTGGCAGCCCTATAACTCCCTTAAGAGGCCCGGCCAAATGAGAGCCCAAAGCTACCAGACCATAGCTCATGGATCGGATACCATCCAATTTTTCCAACTCCGACGTTCTGTCGGTGCCTGTGAAAAGTTCCACGGTGCGGTCATAGCCCATGTTGGCCATGAAAATACCCGGGTCTTCAGAGAAGTGGCCCAGCTGGGTAAGGAATTAAAAGAGCTGGATTGTATTTTAGGTTCAGACAATCCGTCTAAAGTCGGAATAATCTTTGACTGGGATAACTACTGGGCACTGGAATACACCAGCGGTCCCCATAAGGACCTTAAGTATGTAGACCAAATCCATAGTTATTATCGCTACTTCTATGATAAGAATATCCCAGTGGATATGATCCCTATAGATGCGGATTTCAGTAAATACGATGTAGTTGTGGCGCCTGTTCTCTATATGGTAAAGGAAGGAGTCGGGGAAGCCTTAGAGGAATATGTGAAAAAGGGAGGAACCCTGGTAACCAGCTTTATGAGCGGTATTGTGGATCAATCCGACAACGTTCACCTTGGAGGTTATCCAGGTCCTCTCCGCAGGATGGCTGGCATCTGGGTAGAGGAGATAGATGCCTTAGCTCCGGAACAGCATAACACTGTGGTCTTTACCGATGGAAGCGAGTATACCTGTCGGATGCTCTGCGATTTAATGCACCTGGAAGGGGCCGAGAGTTTGGCCAATTACTCCAGTGATTTCTATGCCGGCACCCCCGTAGTAACCAGAAATGAATTTGGCAAGGGCAGGGTATACTATATAGGTACGGAATTGGAGGATAGAGCCTTGGATAAGGTCCTGGATCAGGTAACGGCGGAGGCCAATGTCTCTTCCGTTATAGACGAGCCTACCAAGTTGGAAGTTACCTATAGGGAGTCAGAAAAAGAGAGGTTGTACTTTATTATAAATTTTGTGAAAGATGAGCAACCACTGCCCAAATGCTTCGTAGGGAAAAGGGATCTGTTGTCCGGTGACGAACTGGGGGATGATACCATATTGAAGCAATACGATGTAATCCTGGTATCCATACCTAAATAAAGGGAATAAAATAATGGATCTACAGATAATTTGACTTAATGCAGTTAATCCAAGAATAGACTACTAAACATAAGCCCTTCCATAGGAACGGAGGGGCTTATTTTCTGTTGTACGCACTTTGCCTATAAATGCAAATTTAAATATTGCATTCTGCCAATGTCCTCTACTTTTCAGGAATACATTCATTTGTCATACCATATAACTTTTAGAAGGGTATGTTTTATATCCCATACAAATTGAAGGAAAGGTGCAGTGCAAAACATATGGATGGACGAAGAATAAATCTCAAATGGAAGAGGGTAGGGGTGTATCTATCAATCCTAATCTTCGGGATTGTAGTGGGGATAACGATAATAAGCATTAATATCTTAAAGAGCAATCGCCATAGAACTAT